>ERZ779697.1129-NODE-1129-length-10737-cov-2.22814_pt1 | contig 10737 bp, 8 predicted proteins | sample MGYA00511881_ERZ779697 | MGnify/ENA primary metagenome ERZ779697 (study PRJEB29588, sample SAMEA2148105) | human gut metagenome | biome: human gut; feature: human-associated habitat; material: faeces | place: Denmark | collected 2008/2010 ... | reverse complement strand
TCACTTTTCTACTCATTGGTTTATTGAACAGCATGGTCTTACTGCTCCTGATGGTGTTACTCAAGTTCGTATTCAGAAAGACTTAGGTGAATCTGCTTATGGTTATGCTTATCTTTTGAAACTTACTTCTCCTAATCCTGATGCTTATGTTGACCCTCAATGGTTGGCTAAAGGTATGTATTGGGCAATAAGTGCTCCTACTGTTTCTGAATCTTATTCTAAAGGTAACAGAAGCAATACTATGGGTCCTGCTGGAATGACTTCTCAACTTGAGTTTTATCGTTATTCTAAAGAAATAGCTGGTAATCTTGCTAATGTTGTTACTCAATATCAATTCCAAAATGATAATGGTGGTACTTCTAATCTTTGGATTAATGAAGAGATGCGACAGTTCAATTTGCACATGAGAGTAATGAACGAAGAGCGTTTGTGGAAGTCTGAATATAACCGTTTACCCGATGGTACTATTCCTTTGAAAGACCATGATAATGGTAAACCTATTCCTCGTACTGCTGGTATGTTAGAAATATGTCGTGAATCTAACTATGATACTTATGGTGAAATTCTGACTCTTAACAAACTTGAACGTACCATTGGTGATGTTCTTGACCGTGATACTCAAGATGGAGATAAGAAAGTTGTTCTTATGGGCGGTAAAGGATTTATTCGTGACTTTGAAATGGCTATCAGAACTGATGCTAAAGAAAACGGATTTATTACACCTCTTGGTGAAAAGATGATTCAAGATAATGGTGATGGTCTTTCTTATGGACGTTACTTTAATAAATATAAAACTCCAGATGGATATATTATTACTGTTATTCATAATGCTTATTTAGATAAGGGTACTGATGCTGAAGCTGCTAAACAAAATGGTATGATTCATCCTACTACTGGCTTGCCTATTACTTCTCATCAAGCTGCTTTGGTTGATATGAGTAATTATAAAGGTAATCAGAATGTTCGTATAGTACGTCAAAAAGGACAGGCTTATAAAGCTAAAGTTATTGAGGGTATGACAGATATTCCTGCTTGCTGGGGATTGCCTAATACTAATCATGCAGCTACTGAAATTGATATGGCTCGTTATGAAGTTAAAGGCTCTATTGGTTTGCAGGTAGATAATACCACTAAGATGTTCTTATTGAAATGTGTATTATAATCATTTAAAAGAAGCTATTTAAGATATGGATTTTAACAAAGTAAATGAAGCTAATAAAGCAGGAGAAAATACTCCTGCTGCTTCTAGTGTAAATACAGATAAACAGGTTATACCCCCCGTAGAGGATGGAGTAGATAAGCAACCTGCTAATACAGTAGGAGTTAGAGATGAAAGTCTTGATGAACCTTATACTGAAAAACGAACTATTACTATTAATTTAGTTACTAATTATTCATTATATCGTAGAGCTAATGATAAAACATTACCTAAACGAATGGATAAAATTGGTAGTTGTGTTCGTAGTTCTCGTACTCTTTCTTCTAACAAAGGTGAGATTGAATCTTATTTTCCTGCTTTAATTGGTCTTGCTCCTAATAATGAAAACTTTATTTCACGGGTTAAGGCTTATCTTAATAATATTAGTGTTTCAGTTGATGAACTAGGTAAAACTTTTGATATTTCTTTCTTTTGGAATCGTAAACGAGATTATCTTCGTTTTAGAGCTGAAGAAGAAGCTATTGAAACTGCTTATATGAATAGTGACCGTAAAGGAGTTAAAGAACTTAGAGAAGCTCTTGAAGCTAAGATTACTAAGTTAAATCTTCTTGAAAGTGAAAAGTATAAATATGGTTATCCTATTGTTCTTGATGATTACTTAATTTATCGTCATTGTTTATTATATAAAGATGTAGCTAAAGATATTGCTCTTATTAATTCTGACCCATCTATTAGATTCTATTTTAAAGATGACCAAAGAGAAGCTGAGCGTCTTGCTAAACATCGTCAGGAAATTAATTCTGCTAAAGGCAATTATGTTAAACTTCTCACGAATAGTGATTTGTTTGATGCTGTATTTATTCAATACTGTGTTGCCAATAATATTAATATTCCTAACGGTATGGCTATGGATATTGTTGATAAACAATCACATCTTGATAAATTTAGTACAAATGAACCTGCTAAGTTTAATAAACTTTGTAATGATAAAGATATTACTATTAAATCTTTAATTGAGGTTCTTATTTCTCGTGGAGAATTTATCAGAGCAATTCATAATCAGAATATTACTACTCCTGATGGCGAGTTCATTGGTGCTAATGTTAAGGAAGCTGTTATGTGGTTTAAAAATCCTACTAATAGTGCTCTTGTTAGTGCTTATAAAAATAAACTTAAAAACATTTGATTATGAACATTGGGGAGATGCACGTGACGTTCAGAGAACTGGCACAACAGATGGGTATGCAGACCGTTCGTGCTATTCTCATGGAAGATATAGATATTTGTCTTAATGCTGCTATAATTGAAAAAGCTAGAAATGTAATAGTAGAAAACGTTGGACCAGTTCCTTATAATGATAAGGTTGCTCGACAAAATGCTTCTATTAGTCCTGTTAATGCTCTTAGAACTTTATACACAGCGGGTACTGTTAACGGCGGAGATATTACAGGTAATGGAACAGAAGTTGACCCTTATAAAATTAATATTGATAGCGACGGAATAATGCTATATACAGGCTTTCAAGTTAGTTATAATGGTAAGACAATTTATGATTGCAGAATTATTGAAGCTGAAGATTTAGGTCAAACGCTAAGAGATTTTTGTAATCGTGCTGCGAAAGATGCTCCGATAGTTACTATATTTGGAGATGAATCTGGTATTAATGTTGATATATATACTGGGCGTAATAATACAGTTAAACCTCAATTAGTTAAATATCTTTATATCAAAGAACCTGCTAAAGTTAAGTTTGATGAAGATAGAGAAGAAGATTGGGTTAATTGTGATTTACCTCCTTATTTACATATGGAAATAGTTATGCGTGCAGTACAGATTTATCTTGCTAGTATTGGTGCTACTTCTAATGGAGCTGATAAACAAAGTTAAACTCTAAATTAAATTAAAAATGAGACAGTTTTTGTTAGCGGGCAAAGTCGCTTATGGAGCGAGCTTACCTCTTGCTGCTGGAGCGGTTGCTTTTACTTATCTTGCTAATGGCAAGGAAACGATTGACGCTGACGGTACTAAGATTACCGATAAGTTTTACATTAATCTTGGTCGTGAAGCAAATGGTCCAGTAGTTCTTCCAGCTTATAAGAAACATCTTACTTTTGTTAAAGGTGTTTATCAAGCTGCTACTACTTTCTCTGCTAATCTTACTATTGGAGATGTAAATGCTTATTCTGATTATTCTATTATGATTGTGAAAAAAGGATTAAAGTTCAATGAACGTAATCGTTGGACTGCTACCATTCATACTGGTCTTAATCCTACTGCTAATGATGTAGCAAAGAAATTAACTAACCAAATTAATAATAATACTGTTGGACATGGTATTAAAGCATCCGCTGTTGATGCTAAAATCACTCTAACTGCTGAGTCTAAAGGTGTTGATTATGAAATTCTTGGAGCTGATGAATTAGTTGGTATTGCAGTTACAGTTACAACTCACGGTTTACCTGCTTATGGAGATGCTGCTTATATTACTGATTTAGCTAATAAGGCTGCTGCTGATGCAGGTATTGAATATACTTACCGTGATACTTATACTGAACTGTATCCTGCATATCCTATTAATCCTTTGAAACAACCTGATAGTGCAGATGCTGGATATACTATCTTTACGCTTCGTTTTGCTGTTCCGCGTGAAATGAAAACTAGAGATGAAGTTGTTCATCAGATTGTACAAATAGCGTTTCCTACTGGAGCTACTGCTATTGCAACTGTTGAAACTATCCTTAAAGCTATTGCTACTGAAGAAAAAGCATAACCTATTACCCGACTCGATTAGGTAAATATTAGGTAATATTAATCGAATAGGGGCTATTGGTATTAGCATTAGTGTTGATACTGATAGTCCCTATTCTTGTATCTATAAAAATGGAATTAATTCAAAATGCCTTTGAACAAGGTCTTATTCCCGGTATTGTTATTGTTATTTATCTTATAATTAATAAGATAATTGATAGTAACAAAAGAAATCCTTTAGATGATATTGCCAAACTTCTTAATATAGTTACTAGAGATATTATTGAAAAAGATAGAGAAAAATCTAAAGCTGTTATTTCTATTACTATAGTTAATGTAGCTTCGGAATGTGCAAAGTTTGTTGCTTCAACTATTATTACTAATAATGTTGATAATAATCGTGACCAAATAGAATATAACGCTAGACATTTAGTTAATAGTGTTTATTATGATGCTTACTCTAAACTTAATATGTATCGTGGTGATGAAGATTATCTTAGTCATTATATGAAAGAAGAATGGAAAGAAGATATTTATGGTGATATTATAAATATTGTCTATAATAAAAATCTTGATTCTAATCAACGTATTCTTGCGTTTAATAAACGTATTGATATTAGAGTTAATGATTATACTGCTTATATTATTAATAAGGCATTTAAATAAGATGATATTATGATAAGAGGTTATATTAATAATCCAAAACAGCTATCGAAAGAGATGCAATTGCGTATCGCAAGCATGGCTGAAAAACAGGTGAGAATAGCAGAGTTAGGCTTCCCATTGAACGAAAAAAATTGGTGCAAACTAACACAAGGGCAAATTTTAATTCAAGCACTAGAAGCCTTAGAATTGCTTTCTGATGAGCAACAAAAATCAATTATTAATTCATACAATAACTTGATGATAGAATGAGTGAACAAATAGATGATAATTATGTTAATGGTGTCTATGTAAAAGCTGATGGAACTGAACAAGTTGAGATTAATCCTCAATATGTTTATATGACTGTTCCTAGCAAATATGTTTGTGTTTATCATAAACTATTAGTTCTTATGGCACAATATGGACTTGATATGCTTAATGATTGTTCTGCTACTTGTAAAGGTAATAATAAAAATATTGTTACTTGTTGGAATATGTTTCAATCTGCTATGGCAGCATATCAACTTGGTCAAGATAAACTTGCTGAAACTCTTCTTAAATATATTAAAGGTCAACTTAATATTATTTATGAAGGTAGTGAACAAGTTCAGTATAGTGGTTCTATTACGCTTCCTGTTGATGAAGAAGGTAAAATTCATGCAATAGTTAGTTGTGGAGATGCTCCTAAATTTTATGTTGACCCTGAAACTGGTAAACTTTGGGAGAAGAAAGAAGAAGGCAAAGAATATAATGAAACTTATAGTCTTAGTGATGTTGATTATGATAATGAATAATGTGAATGTGTTCCATCCTCTACGGGGGGTCTACACTATGAATTTAGTAAACCTAGAGAACGTATGAAAACAATAGAAGAAGAACTTGGTAAAGTTAGTCTTACTTGTAATGGTCAATGGAATGATAGACCTTATGAAAGACTATGTATAGTTCATGACGGTTTCTATGCTAGCTATATATCTCGTAAAGCTGTTCCTGCTGGTATTCCTTTATCTAATGAAGAGTATTGGCAGCCTATTGCTAAACTTCGAGAAGATTTAGTTATTGATTATGAAACTTTCAAAAAAGAAATACTAGAACTTATTGCTGTTGTTCAAAGAGGTCTTAAAGCTGCTAGAATTGTAGTATCTACAATGGAAGATAGAGATGCTCTTACTTGGGAACAGATTGGAGTAGGTTGTGAAGTTTATGTTATTGAAACTAAAAAGAGTTATATTCTTGATGAAATAACTCCTGTTACTAATGCAAAGAAATGGCATCTTGAAGCTGATTCTGAAATTGGTTCTAAATTTGTAGAATCATTTAGTGGTATGTTTCCAAGAGCCATTGCTGAACGTGCTGTTGCTGATGAATTTGGTATTAATATTCAAGATAATTATCTTCGTCGTAATGTTGTAGTTAATTATATGGCGCAAGTGCTTAAACAGTATTTTGAAGATAATGCTGTTCAAATATTTGAAGGTCAGATTACTCCTGAAATGCTTAGTGAATCTGTTAAACAAATGTTTACTGCTTCACAGATTACTAATGCAGCTGATGAAGAAGATTTAACAGTTGTTGATAATCTTCTTAAATTTGCAGATAAAGATTATAATACAAATGATTATAGTGGAAAGGCTCGTAAATATCTTCGTAAGAATATGATTAGTGGTGTTAATACTCTTACTCAAGATATGATTAACGAGCCTAATACTATTTATATACTTCAATATGATTATTGTTTAGCTGGACAAACTATTGAACTTCCAGATAATAGTATTATTCTTTGGAGAGGTGGTAGAATGTATGATGGTGCAGTTAAATTAAATCAATGTAGACTTCTTAGTAATTATCGTCAAGAAGATATGTTTGATAAAGAATCTATATCTCTTGATGGAAATTGGGCTGTTGGTCAAATACTTTATCATCCTCTTGATTTAGGTGAAGATAATAAACAAGTTGAAATTGTTGGTTGGGGTGGTTCTTATACTAATGATTTTTATTGGTTTTGGGACGGTGAAAAATGGGTAAGTATGGGTTTTGATTTATCTGTATATCTTACTCGTGCTGAATTTGAAGCTTTCTTAGAGAAGTTAAGAGAAGAGATGGAAAAGTTTTATGCTTGGCTTCTTGCAGAACTTAAAAAGATTAATGACCATCTTAAAATTCATGACCAACAAATATCTGAATTACAACAAGATATAACTGATATTAACACTAGAATTAATAATCTTATTACTGAATATAATGCTAAATTTGAAGATATTTATAATAAGATTGGAGATTTAAATAGTAGTGTAGAAGGTAGTATTAATAATCTTGAGCAATATATTAATAATAAGATTGAAGAAATTCTTAATAAAATAAACCAAAGTGGTAGTAATATTAGTAATGAGTATAAACAATATTTTGAAAGTAATTATGTATCAATGTTTAAAAATAAGATTAGACCGGGTACTAATATTACTTTTGTTGAAAATGATGATGGCACTATTACTATTAATGCTGCTGGTGGAGGTTCTGGCGGTGGTGGATTAACCGAAGAAGAAGTACGTAATATTATTAATTCTATGCTTAATAATTATTATACTAAGCAAGAAATTAATGATATTATTGCAGGTCTTGAAGGTGGTGGTGGCTCAGGCGGAGATGGTACTCATAATGTTATGTCTACAACTCAACTTGGCGAAGCTAGAACAGGTAAGTATCTTATTATGAATAAATTTGCAGAAAGTGAAACTAAACCTAGTAGACTTGATGTAGATTTTAATTCTCTCTATACTGATATTAAAAATAAATTAGTTGGAGAAGGATTTGGATCAGGTGGTGGAAGTGGAGAAGGTGGCGATGTTGCTGCTAGTCAAATTCAAGCTTGGATTGCTGCTGTTGTTCCTATTGGTTCTATTATGCTTTGGGATAATTCTAATCCTCCTGCTGGTTGGGAAGTTTATACTGCTGCACAAGGACGTTTTGTTATGGGTTATATACCTAATGGTATTAATATTTATAATAATCCTAAACAAGGAAATCTTGATTGGAAAACTGTTCTTGAAAATATTAAAGATACATATGACCCTGCTACTCCTGGTCGTAATATAAGTGCATATACATTTTATATTGGTGGTACAGATTTACCTCTTCATCAACATGCTGTTGCTGTTGGTAAATCTAAATCCGGTGATAATAACCATCATGTTATAGCACCTAGTAACTGGAGATTTGTATCAGGTGATTTAGATAATGATGTTAAAAAGGGTTATCCTTATGGTACTGATAGAAATAGACTTGATAATCTTGGCATTAATCGTTCTACTAATTGGTATATGACTGGACCTAATATTAGTAATACTGGTGAAATGACTTGGAGTCAAATAAGTGGTAATAGATGGACAGATAATTATCTTGCTATTAATAAACTTATGCCTACTATTGCTTTACATTATATTAAACGTGTTTCTAATCCGTGGTAATTATGTCTAAAGAAGAGAATGTTTTTGTTGGTACTAATTGTCAATCTTTTGACCCTAGTAAAGTTCAATGTGATAAAGAAGGCAATATGCCAATTCATATACTAGATAAGTATTGTGAAGAAAATGATACTAGATATAATATATATCCTTTAACTGTTATTCAAGCTATATTTGATGGTAAAACTGGTACTAGACTAGATAGAATACTTGCTGCTTGTAATAGTGTTTATTTAACTTGGGAAGGTACTTTTGCTGATACTGTTAATAAACTTGATAAAATTTATCGTCGTAAAGGATATATTATTACTTATCGTGATGCAACTAATATTAATTGGACACAACGATATAATAGTGATGATATTAGCGATGCTGCTTGGACTAATCCAGATAATTGGGAGGGATGGTCTTTTGATACTGTTATTAAAGATTTAGCAGAAGCACTTGAAAAGATATTTACTAATATAGGTGATTATAAAGACTTTCTTGATATTATTACTAGTTTTATTAATGATTTTGTTATTAATGTATTTAATAATATTAATAATTATCCTAAACTAGTTGAAATTATTAAGAATAGTACAGTTGAAAGTTTGCCTATTATTATTAAAGATATATTTAATAATATTAATGAATATCCTGAGCTTAAAGAGATATTTAATCAATATATTAAACAATGGACTGAATCTATCTTTAATAATATTTCTTCTTATCCTGCTCTTAATCAGTTTATAACTAATGCTATTAATGCTCATGTAGAAACTACTATTGGTAATATATTTAATAATATTGATAATTATCCTGCTATTAAAAATCTTATTATTACTAATACTATTAACAAAGTAATTGATATATTTAAAAATATTGGTCAATATCCGGAATTACAGGAGGCTATTCAGAATAATATTAATGAACGAGTTGATTATATATTTAATAATATTAATAATTATCCTGAACTTATTGGTATTCTTTCTGATTTAGTTTGTAATTGTGTTAAGAATATATTTGCTAATATTAAAAATTATCCTGCTCTTGTTACTTGTATTAATAATGCTGTAAATAGTAGAGTTGATTATATTTTCAATAATATTGATAAATTTCCTATTCTTAAGAATCTTATTGAAACTAAAGTAGAAGCTAGAGTTACTTATATATTTGAACATATTAATAACTTTACTGAATTACTTAATGTTATTAAAGGTAATATAGAAAATATCTTTGATAATATTGATAATCATCCTAACCTTAAAGTTGTTATTGAGAATAAGGTTGAATCTACAGTTGAACATATCCTTAGTAATATAGATAATTATCCTATTATTAAAGAGAAGATTATTCAATTCTGTAATGAAGCTATTGAGGCTAAACGTGGTGTAGTAAATGGTATTGCTAGTCTTGATGGAGATGGTAAAGTCCCAGCAAGTCAATTACCTAGTTATGTTGATGATGTTCTTGAAGGATATTATGTTGATGAAACTCATTTTGCTGAAAAATATATAGAAGATGCTCCTGTGTATTATACTCCTGAGAAAGGTAAGATTTATGTTGATATAAGTGAAGATACTGAATATAGTGGTAAAACTTATCGTTGGTCTGGAACTAAATATGCAGTTATATCTGAAACTTTAGCTTTAGGTGAAGTTACAGGTACTGCTTATGATGGTGGTAAAGGTAGAAAAGCTACTGCTATAACTAATAGTTTACCAAATACTATTGTAGATAATTTAGAATTTGGTCAAGCGTATGCTAATTATGTACAATTAAAATATCATTATTATAGTAAACAATTGGCAACTACTCAAGGAGATGATCATTATGAAGCACAGCCTCATGGTCATGTAGATATACCTATTGCTACTACTGCATTAGCAGGTGTTATGTCTGCTGCTGATAAAACTAAACTTGATGAAACTTTACCTAATCAAATTACTAAACTTAGTAATAATGTTTATACTAAAGAAGAAATTAATAATAAGTTTAATGATGTTCCAACAGTAGAAAATACTTATACTAAAGCTGAAGTTGATAAAGCTATTGCTGATGCTATTAAAGCTTTAATTCCTGCTGGTTATGAACTTGTTATTAAAAAGAAAACAACTTAATATTAATCATGGTGGTACTGAATAAGTGCCACCATTTAAAGTTTATAAAGTTATGCAAGATATTAATCAACAATTATATGAAAATAAAAGCACACCTGAAGGATTTATTCCTGTTTATGGTGTAGTTGTTACTGTTCCTACTGGAATATATATTAATGGACAAAAAGATTTTACTTGTGATAAAACTTTTGATGAAGTAAAAGAAATATTATTAAAAGGCGGAAGTATTATTGCTATTGATAATAACAATAGTAGAATTAATTTTGATAGAATTGTTATAGGCGCTCATGATATTAGTGCTACGATTACTTATTTTTCTGCTGGTGGAATTAATAAAATTGATTTAAGTTGGGATAAAGGTATAGCTAGAGTTGGAGGTGAAGAAACTAAAAGTATTAATACTTTTGTAGCTATAAATAAAAATTCAATTATTAATAGATATAATATTGATACAATAATTAATAAAATATTTGATAATGCTGCTGATTCAGAAATATTAGCTGCTATAAATAATATATTTACTAATTTTGGTAATTTTGTTACTGCTATTTGTAATCCTAATTCTGTATTTTATAATGGTGCTGGAAATTTTAGTCTTAGATATAATGGAGATGTAGTTGTA
>ERZ779697.1127-NODE-1127-length-10740-cov-3.82358_pt1 | contig 10740 bp, 8 predicted proteins | sample MGYA00511881_ERZ779697 | MGnify/ENA primary metagenome ERZ779697 (study PRJEB29588, sample SAMEA2148105) | human gut metagenome | biome: human gut; feature: human-associated habitat; material: faeces | place: Denmark | collected 2008/2010 ... | reverse complement strand
TAGCATCGGGCACCACCGACGCCGAGGGGCAGGCGGCCATGATAGACGAGTGCCGCAACCAGGTTAGACGAATATCCCACGAGATGATGCCGCCTGAATTCAGCTATGCCGACATAAGCATGGTGCTCGACGACTATCTGTGCCAGGCTGCCGAGGCGGGCCGGTGTGAGATAACATATAAGGCGACGCCCGAGGGTGCCGACTGGAGCCGCGTTGACGACTCTACGGCGCTCGAAATATACCGCATAGCGCAGGAGGCTGTGGCAAACGCAATGAAGCACTCGGGGGCTACGCGCATAGACGTCAGACTGGCTGTGCAGGGCAAGGGCCTCGAACTGACCGTCACCGACAACGGACAGCCGTCTAAGCGTGCGTCGACAGGCATAGGGCGGCGCACCATGAGGCAGAGGGCTGCCGCCGTGAACGGACATCTGGACACATGGAGCAGCGACGGACAGACCACCGTAAGGCTGACCATAAGCCGCATGCACGTGAAAACGCCAAAGGCATAAAACATAAAATTCATTAAAAAAACCACGGATTTCCGTTATTGCAATTATGAATGTATGGTATAATTTTGCCCCTATGAACGAGGCACAAAAATATTTATTGCAGGATCTGTCGGTTGCGATAGTAGACGACCACGCGCTGATTCTTGAAGGATTCAAGAGTCTGATGCAGGGCTGCAACGCCAAAAACGTGGAGACTTTTGGCTGCGCGTCGGACCTGCTTGACGCCATGGGGCGCCACTGCTTCGACATATACATAATAGACATCGGTCTGCCCGACATCGACGGCTTTGAACTTATCGACAAGATACGTTCGCGGCATGCCGGGGCAAGGATTATCGTAAACACCATACACGAGGAAATATGGCTGCTGAGGCGCATGCTCGACAAGGACGTGAACGCTATTCTGCTAAAGTCGACCGACTTCATGCAGATGGTCAACGCCATAACGGCAGTGATGGGCGGAGAGCAGTATTTTTGTCCGGGAGTGAAGCGCAAGATAGCGCGCTACAGGCAGAAAATAGAGCATCCGTCGGAGAGAGAGACCGACATACTGAAGGCGATAGCAGGGGGATACACCTCGAAAGAGATAGCCAACATGCTCTTCATATCTGAAAACACTGTTGAGGCTCACCGCAAGCGGCTCTTCATAAAACTGGGCGCGCGCAACATTGCCGACCTGATAGTGAAGGCCATCGACCGCGGATATATCAACGCGTCGGAGATTGTGAGGGGCAACAGAAACGACAAGACTGAATAACCATGCCTTCCGCCATGACAGGCGGTATAAAGTTTTGATATTAAACACTTTACAGAACACGGCTTTTTGCGCTGCAAAAGGCCGTGTTTTGCGTTGTAAAAGGCGTCCTTTCAGGCTCTAAAAGGACGCATATTGCAAGACGGCAACATTCCGTGTAATTTATCTTTACATTCTGCCGTGATTTTAAGCCGGCGAATATTGCTATAACATTTATTCGGCAATAAATAATAAGCAGGGCATAAATCTGCCCGAAAGGCATGATATTATTATAGGGGAAATGGGGAAAATGTGAAATTATAGGACCTATATAATACTGAAAGTGTGAAAATATGGGGTGATTATATGGCGGAAAATGTGAAATTTGGGGATGAAATTGGCACGGAAAGTGTGAAAAATATGTGTTTTTATGATGCGGAAAATGTGAAATTTACTATATTTGCAGATGTATCAAGACGTTTAGGAATATGGAGAAACTGCTGAAAAGAAAGATTGACAAATATCTGACTGACTGGAAAAACAAACCAGACAGGAAGCCTCTTATCATAAAGGGTGCCAGGCAGATAGGCAAGACACGCTCTGTTGAGTGGTTTGCAAGTCAGAACTATGCAAGCGTAATAGAGATAAACTTTATCGAACAGAAAAAATACCGTGATATATTCAACGACGGATTTGAGGTGAACGCCATACTGAAGAATATATCACTGCTGAATCCTGAATTAGAGTTTATTCCCGGCAACACCATATTTTTCTTCGACGAGCTTCAGGCATGCCCCAACTGCGCCACGTCGCTGAAGTTTTTTAAACTCGACGGCCGTTTCGACGTAATCTGCTCAGGCTCGCTCATGGGGATAAGCTACAATGAGATAGAATCTAACAGCGTGGGATATAAAGAGGACTACGAGATGCACTCGATGGACTTTGAGGAATTTTTGTGGGCAAAGGGCTATAACGACGATTTCACGGCCGACCTGTTCAGTCACATGCTCGATGTAAGACCGCTGTCTGAACTTCAGATGGACACACTGATGAGCCTGTTCCGCGACTATGTCATCATCGGAGGCATGCCCGAAGTGGTCAGCACGTATGTAAAGAACAAGAATTTCAGCGGCACGCTCGACATTCAGCGCCAGCTGCTGAAAGACTATGAAGAGGACATAACAAAATATGTTGAAGGCCTGGACAAGGCAAAGGTGAAGGCGGTGTATAACCATATTTCAACCTTTCTGGCAAAGGAGAACAAGCGGTTTCAGATAACCAAAATAGCCCGAAACGCGCGTAACAGAGACTATATGGGATGCGTTGAATGGCTCGCCGATGCCGGAGTGGTGAACGTGTGCTACTGCCTAAATCAGCCCGAACTGCCGTTGAAAGGCAACTACGACCCCAAAATGTACAAGATATATTTTAAGGACACAGGACTGCTGATAGCCTCGCTCGACGAGGAGGCACAGGAAGACCTTAGGGCAAACAAGAATCTAGGAACGTACAAAGGGGCGATATACGAGAATATCGTAGGCGACATGCTCGTAAAGCAGGGCTACAGGCTGTTTTATTACCACAGCGACAGGCCGGCTCTCGAAATGGATTTCTTTGTAAGAAGCGCCGATTCGCTTATACCTGTAGAGGTGAAAGCCAACGACGGGGCTACGGCTTCGCTGAACAGACTGCTGAATGACGACAAATATAATGACGTGAAATATGGCATCAAACTGGGCTACAGAAACATCGGATTTAACGGCAAATTCTATACATTTCCGTATTTCCTGACATTCCTTCTGAAAAGGTTCGTGGCAGAAAGGAAATAAATGTTTAATGAAAATGGACAAAAAGAAGGATGCTAAGAGCAAACATCTTCATGAAAAGAGATAACCCCGAAAGTCTGAAAAAGCCTACTTATAGTATATAATATGGAAAGGGCGTGCCCCCTGCCCTGCCTAATCAACCGTTTTAACCAATAAAAATATATCAGCATGAGCGACATTTCATATATACGCAAATACCATTCGCCGCTGGGAGAGATAACCCTGGCATGCCGCGGCGACAGACTTACGGGACTGTGGTTTGACGGACAGAAGCATTACGGCAGTACACTCACCGACATTAAAACTGAGGCCGACACGCCCGTGATAAGCCTTGCCGTGAGATGGCTCGACGAATATTTCAGCGGCCATGAGCCGCAGTTTATGCCGCCTGTAAGTCTTATTGGCACGCCGTTCAGCCGCCTTGTATGGCGAAGACTGACGGAAATACCCTACGGCACTACGCTTACATACAAGGAACTGACGCTGCGCATGGCTGCCCGTGGCGAATGTGGCGAAAGTGCGGTTAGGGCTGTTGCGGCAGCCATAGGGCGCAATCCGGTGTCGATTATAGTGCCCTGCCACCGCGTTATCGGCTCCGGCGGCAGGCTGACGGGATATGCCGGAGGAATTGAGCGCAAGGAATGGCTGCTGAGAATGGAACTTAACGGAAACGGCAACGAATGGAGGCCGTAATGAAAAATATGCCAAAACATATACTCGACTACAACAACTTTAAATATATTTTCACACCGGAAAAACTGAATATTAAAAAAAACATGCCACAGAATATGTAATAAACATTAAAAAATTAAATAAAATGAACCATTTTGAACACCTGGTATTGTAATTTAAAAAAAATTTACGTAAAATTGCAAAGTTTGCAATAAGCTACAAAGAAACTATTTGGATAAAACAAAAAAAGTAATCATGAAAAACAAGGCCTTTTGTGCTTTACTGGCAGCATTATTGTCAGGAAGCGTAGCCTGCGCTGACACAGGGCAAACCGTGCGCGTTAACGGCTCAGTAATCGACAAGTTTGTCACCGAACTTACATTCAGCGGCGACAATGTAACAATGACTTTCAGCGACGGAACACAGACAGAAGACATGTCGCTGGTAACAATCGACTTAACCTACAACGACGGCGACGACACCACCACCACCGGCGTGTATGAGTTCGGAGGAAAGAAGACACAGGACAACCTGCGCGTGTATAACCTCAACGGACAGTATGTAGGCAATTCTCTCGAAGGCCTTGCCAAAGGCGTATATGTAGTAAACGGTAAAAAGGTTGTTAAAAAATAATTCCGCGCCATGAAAAGAATAAACAAACTATTTTGCGCGCTCCTCACAGGAGTGCTTGCCATGAACGCTAACATGGCCGGAGCCCAGAACTGGAACTTCAAATCTACACCATCAGACGACGAAGCCAACCTGAAGGCTGACTCAAAGAACTGGAAGTATGACTCGACTAACGACCGCTACTCTAATCTTAACGCGCTGAACGGGGCACTGACAGCCAACGGACAGAGCCTTAAGATGACCGACGGACTGACCTTTGAACAGGGCGAAGCCGACGGACTGCGCATAGACGTGGACAAGAGACTCATACTGAACAAGAAAGGCACCATAACCATCGTAGGACTGAAGGAAGGACAGGTGGTTACGGTTGAGGGTACGAGCAGCCACAAGACAACGGCAAGAAGCATAACAGCCACCAATCTGGCAGGTACTACAGGATTTGATCAAAAGGTTACGATGGAAACCACGCTGACATGCACGGGTACGGTTGAAGCCGACGGCGACGTGACAATATCCAACCCCGACGGAGGTTTCTATCTCTACAGCATCAACGTGAAGGACGAGAGCGAGGTTACGCCCCCGGTGAGCAGCTATAACGACGTGCCGCTCAACACAGCCAAGAACCAGATGGTGCTGACTTTGGGCAGCGAGGTGAAATATTATAACACCGACGACGTTAAGGTGGCATTCAACCGCGAGGCAGGCACCGTAACCGTAACGCCCAACGCCGGAACATGGCAGGACGTTTACACCAAGACCGTTAACAGCATAAGCTTCGCGCTGGCAAAGGACGACACCGAGGGCGGTGAAGTAAGCGAGGGCGACGTAAAGATAAAGACATACAGCGGATGGTTCGAGACAGCCTACATCGAATGGGAACTGCTCAGCGGCGCATCTTCATATAATGTATATGTAAAGGGCGGCTCTGTAGGCAGCGAATACACCAAGATTGACTATCAGCTCGTGCGCAAATATAAGTCTTACGGACGCGCCGACGTGCCCGGACTGAGCGCCGGAACTTACTCGCTGAAGGTTGTGCCCGTAATAGGCGGCAACGAGGACGAGAGCAAGGCCAGCAGCGTGGACGGCATAGAGGTAAAAGGACACGACCGCACAGGATTCGCCTTCGCTAACGGAAAGGCTCCGGGAGCATACAACAACGACGGAACACTGAAGAAAAACGCCGTGGTTATATATGTAACCGACGACAACAAGGACGACATAACACTCGACGTTGTTACAAGCAGCAAGGGTGCCGTCACATCGTGCAAGGGACTGCAGACCATTCTCAACAGCATCAAGAAGGGCTACGACAGCCGCGTGTTCGTGTTCAGAATGATCGGTCAGGTAAGCGTGCCGGCTGATGCCGACAAGGGCGACATCGTGATAGACATGGGCGGCAAGAAGGCAAGCCCGGGCATAACATTTGAAGGTATCGGCAACGACGCCGTAGCCGACGGATGGGGCCTGCGCGTTAAGAACGCCAGCTCGGTTGAGATAAGGAACATCGGATTCATGAACTGCAGCAGCGACGAGGGCGACAACGTGGGCCTGCAGCAGGACAACGAATATGTATGGGTGCACAACTGTGACATGTTCTACGGCAACGCAGGAAGCGACGCCGACCAGATTAAGGGCGACGGTGCGCTCGACTGCAAGAAGTCTAACTACATCACATTCTCATACAACCACTTCTGGGACAACGGCAAGGCTTGTCTGCTCGGACTGAGCGGCGAGAACGACAAGATGTACATCACGTATCATCACAACTGGTTTGACCACTCTGACAGCCGTCACCCGAGAATCAGGTCTTACTCGGCACACGTATACAACAACTACTTTGACGGATGCGCTAAATACGGCGTAGGCTCTACCAACGCGTCAAGTGTGTTTGTTGAGAACAACTACTACCGCAACACCAACCGCCCGATGATGATATCAATGCAGGGAACCGACGTGGCTTTCGGCGACGGAACATTCTCAAGCGAGGACGGAGGTATAATCAAGTCATACGGCAACGCATTCGCCGAGAAGTCGAGCAAGTTCAGCTTCATCACATATCAGCAGGACAACGTAGAGTTTGACGCTTACGAGGCTTCAGAGCGCAACGAGAAAGTGCCTTCATCAGTAAAGACAAAGAAGGGCGGAACAACATACAACAACTTTGACACCGACCCGTCGATAATGTACGAATATACTCCCGACCCTGCCAACGAGGTGGTATCAGTAGTTACAGGCAAATACGGAGCAGGACGCCTGCAGCACGGCGACTTCCAGTGGTCGTTCAACAACTCTGTAGACGACAGCAGCTACGACGTAAACAAGGAGCTTAAATCAGCCGTTACTAACTACAAGACAACGCTCGTAGGCATCTTTGACGGCAGCAACGACGAAAGCGGCAATCAGGGCGGCGGCGAAACCACAGAGCCTGGAGGCAACGAGGGTGAAACCGGCGAGACTACAGGCGGAGAGACAACCGGAGGCAACGAAGGTGAGACCGGAGGCGACGAAGGTGAAGGCGAAGGCACTGAAACACCTGTAACAGGCGACGTGATAACATGCAGCTTCGGTGAAAACAAGAGCTACTCTAACACGGCATTCTTCACAATCAGCGGCAACACATCAGGCACCAAGGGCACAATAACAGTGGACGGAACAGCCTATGAATATTGCCTCAAGATGGAGTCGTCTACAAGCATCAAGTTCACCACAACCGAGGACATGACCCTCAAGCTGTATTTCGGCAAGAAGGACAACCATAACATCAACATCGACGGCAACAAGGAAGAGGCCGTTGCCGAAGGCGACCACTATGTTCTGACATACAGTCTGCCGGCAGGACAGCATGAGCTTACAAAGGCCAACACGGCCAACCTCTACCTCATAATGCTCGTTCCGGCAGGAAAATAATATCTGCATATAAAGGCCCTACGGCCTATGCAACAAACAAAGCGAGACAGCACGCCGATGATGCGTGCTGTCTCTTTTCGTCTTATGGGCGACACATGCCAAACACATAAACAGACAACGAACAGCAACCGCAAAAGCAATAGCTAAAACCCGGCGCACAGCAGATAACACAATGCAAAGAAAAACATCAAATATCAGTTATTAAAATCAAGAAAAGGAAAATACAATAAACATTTGTCATAAATACACTTAATATTATGACAAATAGGCATACTTTATCGACGGAATAATTGATATAAATCAATTTTAACGGGGTATAACAATATAAATATTATAAATTATAACTTATTTATAACAATAAATATTAATTTTGTGAAAAATAATCATCAAACGTTTTATATTTAAGCCATTAAACAGAATAGGCTTATGAAAAAGATTCTACTTATTGTATTAGCAATGCTATCACTGAACACATTTGCAATAGTGCCAAAAACACCTTTAAAAACCATCAATACGGAAACGCTAAAGCCGGTTAAATTTAAAGCACAGAGAAGTTTTAAGGATTTTGCAGGTTCAAAAACAGTAACCCCCGCAGTCAAGGCTCCGGCAAAAGCCCCGGCAGAAGGCACTACATCGAAATTTTATATGGACTGCATAGAAGCAATTACGGGCATCCAATATTTCTGCAACTTAAATCATATATACTCGGAAATAACCACCACCCCCGACAACAAGACATACATTTCAAACATATTCTATACAACCATACTGGGCGACGACCTTTATATAGAAGGAACAGTTGACCCCGACGGAAGCATTGAGATAGGATACCAGAAACTTGCGGATTATAACGGAGCGTCATTATATATAGTCAGCATTGACCCAATGTCAGGTTATGCCGACACCGAAGCAACATTCAAGCTCAACTACGACAAGACAAGCAATGTGTATTATTCTGACGAAAACGCATACTTTGGCGTGTTTGTAGACTATGGCGAAGGATTAGAAAAAGAACCGGATACATATTGCAACATCTTAACATATTATCCAGAGGACTCTTTCCCCGAGCCAACAAAATATGAGTATTATTTCGCAGACAAAGCCGGCATGCCAATGGACACTTGGATCGACATGATCGACCTTGGCGGAGGATATTTCTATGTAAACAACATGATGCCCGGACACGAGGACGCATGGATGCTCGGAAGTTTCTATGACGGCAACATAGTGCTTTATTCATATCAGATAGCCACAGACAACTGCGCTTACGCATTTTTGGATAGAGAAGGATATATAGAGCCTGACGCCACACTGACATACAACAGCTCCACCGACAGCTATGACCTTGATTCAAGCTTAATGTTAGGCGACGTAATGTACGACAACGGCAAATTGTCAGGCAACGAACCCGGACTGTATATCTATTCTAACCTGCTCACCGGCCTGTCTATCTGCAACACTTCAACAGGTATAAGCAAGACCGAGAACAGCGGCAAAGATGCTGTTTCAACAGAATACTTCGACCTCTCAGGCCGCCGCATCAACAACGCGTCTAAAGGCATAAGCATAATGCTGCAGAAATATGCCGACGGAACAAGCAAGGCCGTAAAGGTGATGAGATAAGGAATAAATGACTTAACCTTAAAAAACATAAAGGCCAGCACAGGCTAACGGCACAAAGACGGCCAAAAGACAAAACGGGACAGCGCATATTATTCAGTGCGCTGTCTCTTTTTATTTTATAAATTAACAAATATGCCACAGGCCACAAAAATAAAAAAAGCATACAATCCGGCCATTTGACACGCAACAGAGAAACATATAACACGATGTAAGTAAAAACATGAAATAATTGTACTTAGTACACATAGCAGCGCGGCATCTGAATATTATGTATAAAAATACACTTAATATAATTACAATTTAACACAATACGCATTATTTGCTTAACATAAATCAAGTATCAAAAAATAAACGAAAAAAATATTATAAAATTAAACAATGTTAGACAAAAAAAATATTACTTTTGAAAAAATTTTAAATTAAACGTGTTATATTAAAACTTAAAAAAATCGGCTTATGAAAAAACTATTACTCATTGTTTTTGCTGTGCTTTCAATGAACGCATTTGCACAAGCACCCAAAATTAAAAGTAACTTAAAGATAGAAAATACCTCTAAGTTCAAGAACATGGCTAAGCGCATCAACCTTCAGAAAGTAAGCAAAGCCAACAAGGTAAAGGCCAAGGCTCCTGTAAGCGGCACCACAAAGACATATTATGCCGACTATGCTGAATATGCTTATCAGATAGGCGTTTTGGACAGATACCACGTAAAATACAATATTGTATTCGGTGACAACGGCGAAGTAAGCATTTCTAACTTATTCTCAAGAAGTTATATCGGAACAGACCTTTATATAACCGGTAAATACGACGAGGCTACCAACGAGATAACCATCGACAACAACCAGTATATATACAATGATCCGGAGACCGGATATGATTTCTTCGTATCTAACGTAAATACAGAAACAGAAACAGGCGATCCAAGCACCGAGACATTTAAACTTAAGCTTGACCCGGAAACAGGAACAATAAGCTCTGAAGACCCTGACGCATTCCTCGGTCTGTATGTAACCGACGGATCTCAGACGGCAATATATACTTATGCCTGCGCACTAAATTATTATCCTGAGGATATGTTCCCGGCTGCAACTACACACAACTATACTTACGATGACTACTACGGAGAAACCCAAAGCTCAACTGTAGACATTGTTACTCTGGGCGACGTTTGCTATGTAAAGAGCCTCTTGCCTAACTATCCTGAAGCATGGCTGTCAGGTTATTTCGAAGGCAGCAATGGTATTGAACTCTTATACAATATGCGACGACGATATTGCAATGTTGTTCGGAACAGAGACAGAGTATATAGACAACGCTACTTTCACTTACGACAGTGCCACCGATTCTTATTCATCAGAGAGCGGAGTTGATCTTAGCGACTACTTCTACTACGATGCTGACAGAACTTATTATCTTAGCGACCTGTGCAAAAATATGATTATCAAAGGCGTCGCAACAGGCATCAGCAGCGTAGAGAACAGCAATGACGCTGTTTCAACAGAATACTTCGACCTCTCTGGCCGACGCATCAACAACGCAGCCAAGGGCATCAGCATCATGGTTAAGAAGTATGCTGACGGCACTTCAAAGGCTGTTAAGGTGATGAAATAAAGAATATCTTATACAATACTTTAATATAAAAACAGGCACGGACAAATATCCGTGCCTGTTTTTTTATAACCTCCCGAAGCCAGAATAATACAGACAATGTGTTTTTATCTAAAAGTTCAAAACCGAACACATATTAAGCCAATCAATATAAAACGCGATAATAATTTAACGTGAGTTCGGTATAAGAAAACGATTGAAAAAGTTGTGGGAATGAAATAT
>ERZ779697.1124-NODE-1124-length-10768-cov-2.49454_pt1 | contig 10768 bp, 8 predicted proteins | sample MGYA00511881_ERZ779697 | MGnify/ENA primary metagenome ERZ779697 (study PRJEB29588, sample SAMEA2148105) | human gut metagenome | biome: human gut; feature: human-associated habitat; material: faeces | place: Denmark | collected 2008/2010 ... | reverse complement strand
CCGCCTGCGACTATGTCGGTCTTGTCTCCGCAGGGAATACGCCCGATAAATTCGAAAAGGCAGGCTTCCACGCCGTCAAATCGAAATTTGTTGACGCGCCGCTGATTGAAGAGCTGCCCATCGCCGCAGAGTGCAGGCTCAAGAGCTACGACGCAGGCACCGGGCGCATGGTCGGCGAAATAGTCAACGTCTGCGTTGACGAGCGCGTGCTCGACGAGAACGGAAACGTCGATATTTCAAAGGCGCAGCCGATAACCTTCGACCCGTTCAACAACACCTATGTTGTCCTCGGCGAGACAGTCGCAAAGGCGTTCAGCGCCGGCAACTCGCTCAAATAAAAATATACGCAAAACGCCCCGCACGTTTCCGTGCGGGACATTTTGTTTTTCGGATGTAACTTTTAATATTTTATCGTGAAGTCGTTTATTGTTGTCATGCCGACTTTTACTCTCGTGTTTGAGCCGAGCAGGTGCGCCGTCAGTTCAATAATAACGGGATAGTCATAGTGGGCATAGACCATATTGCCGGTGGACTTATCAAACTTTGCCGAGATAGTGCCGTTGTAATAGGTGAATTTCTGGTCGCTGAGCGAGAGGCCGGGATAATCGAAGTTCACCACATCGGCGGGCGGTGAGCACGCCGAACGCCGCGGCATAGCCTTTTTCGCCGGAGGGATTGACCTCAGTGCCGAAGGTCAGGGTTATCTGATATTCGCCGCCCTTGTCCTCTATCTTTGCGCTCTTGACATCTGATACTGTGAGCTTGCTGACCCAATCCTTGCCGCCGACGGGGAATACGTTTCTGATATCCTCTTTTGAGGTCAGGGCTATCGCCTTGTCGTCGCGCTTCATGAAGGTCTTCATCGCGCTCTTGCCTATTGCATCTATCGCCTTGGGCAACTCGGTCTTGTCGGCGTCGTTCTTCGTCTCGGTGTAGTTGCGGGTGACGGACTTCGCCTGATATTTTACCCTGTTCGCGCCGGCGTTGAAATAGGCGATTATCTCGGCCTTAGTCCAGTCTTTTGCATTCTTCGAGGGCGCGGCGGTTACCTGATTCGAAGCGGACTCGCCGGGCTTTGCGGGGTCGGCCGATTGAGTTTCATTTGTCTCGCCCTCCTGCGCGGTGCTGTCCTCGGGAAGAGCGGTCGTGTCATCGACAACATCGCCCGCCGCGCTCGTCTGCGCTTCGCCGGTGGTGTCTGCATTTGTTTTTGTGTCGTCCTTTTTGCACGCGCACAGCAGCGACACAAGCAGAACAAGAATCGCCATAACGGCGGCTATTGATTTTTTCATAAGTTTTCCTCCTTAAAGTTCATATTCACCTGCTCCGACGGTCTGTTTTCTTCCGTCGGGCAGAATTATATCCGCTTGGCAGTTCGACGGGACGGATATTTTATATTTGTATCCCCCGTCCGTCTTATCCCAGCGCACGGAGATTTTTCCGTATACGCTGTCGTAGCTCGCCTCGGCGAACTCGAAATGCCCGCCCGGGCGCGGGGATATTTTGAATCGGTTTTCTCCGGCAACATTTATTCCGCACATCGTGCCGAACAGCCACTCGCACACGGCGCCCTTGGAATAGTGATTGAGCGAGGCTATACCGCCCTGCGCCTTTGTGCCTTCCCAACTCTCCCAAATGGTAGTTGCTCCGTTTTTCGGCATAAACAGCCAGCCGGGCATTTCTTCATTTTCAAGCAGTTTATAGGCATAATCAATATTGATGTCTGCAAGTACATCCAGAATAAACGGAGTTGACAAAAAGCCTGTGCCAAGTCGCCAACCGTAATTATCAAGTGCCTTGACAAGTCGTTTCTTTGCAAATTCCGTACTGTTTTCGTCAAGCAAATTCATAAACAACGGTCTTACCAGCTTTGCTTGTCTGTCTGTGTCAAGCGAATAATCTTTTTTTGTTATCAGCTCTCCGTAAGCCTTTTTGCAACCGTCAGAATATTCCTTGAACAACGGTAAATTTGCGTTATCACCCATATATTTTGCAATCTCGCACATAAGAGAAAGAATATATGAAGTGTAAGCGGTTGACTCCTCGGGATTTGGCATAACGGTATTTTTCCAATCATTTGGAAAAACATCCTTAGGCTCTGCCCACTCACCGTAGGATTGACCGAAGTTGACAAAATACTTTTTGTTGTTGCTTGAAAGCTGAATGTTATGCTTTAGCGGTGTCCACTTTCCGCAACGAGAAATCATAAATTTTGCATATTTCACCATACCGTTGTAGTATTGTTTGATAAGGCAATCGTCATTGTAAATCTTCCAAAAACGATAGGGGATAAGTATACCCACATCAGACCAGCCTACACTGCCGTTCATCCATGACATAAAGAAGTCCACACCGCCGTAAGGCGCAATCTGAGGAAGCTTGCCGTCTTTTTGTTGCCAATCAAATACATCACGAATATATTTTTCGCTGAAGGTTGCATAGTCAAACAGATACGCTGCTGTGTTAAAGAAAATTTGAGCATCACCCGTCCAACCGTGTCGCTCTCTTGTAGGGCAATCGGTAGGTAAACCCGTACTGTTGGATTTTGTTGACCATTTTGTTGCAGTAACAAATTTGTTGAGCAGTTCATTTGATGATTCAAAAAATCCTGTTTCCTCCATATCGGAATAAACCGCTATCGCTGTAAAGCAATCGTCAGACACTTCAATCTCTGTGTCAATCTCCATATATTGAAATCCGAAAATTGCAAAGCTTGTTTTGTATTCATTCAATCCGTCTTTGCAAGTGTATTCGATTTTTTGAAGTGGAGTGGTTAGCTTTTTATTCGTGCATTGAATATTTTTAAGCGTTAATTCCCCATTTGCGTCAAGCATTTCGCCAAAACGAAGTGTTATTTTTTGTCCTTGTTTGGCATTTATTTTAAATGACACATAACCTGCCAAGTTCTGCTTAAAATCAATGATTTTCTTGCCACTTGGTGCAGTTGTCATTTTGCCCTTAAAGATTGCTTTTTCAGCAATGGGAACATTATTTGAAGCTGACGGAACAACTGCGTATGATGTTTCCTTCGCCCTTGATGAATATGTAGGCTTTTTGTTTGCGTCAACAATTTCACCGTCTTTGTTATCAGCAAAAGAAATTGCACCGTCATTTGACCAAAGCCACGAACGGTCTGTTGAAATTGTGTCATTTGTTCCGTCTGCATACTTGATTTCAAGTTGTGCAAGGATTTTTGTTTCGCAACCGTATTGATTTTTAAGTCCCCAAGCACCGCATGATCCACGATACCAACCGTCTGCAAGGTCAATATTTATAACATTATTTTCTTTAATAAGTTTAGTTACATCATATGTTTGATACTGCACACGCTTGCGATAGTCCGTGATACCCGGTGCAAGCGGCATAGACACTTTTTCACCGTTTATGTATGCCGAATATATACCACAGGCAGTTGCATAAAGTCGTGCGGATTCGACATTTTTTTTTGCACCGAACTCCTTTTTGAAGCAGTCAACAGGAAAACGGTCAGGTTCGGGCTTGTTTGCAGTAGCAAGATAATTCACACCTGAAAGGAAGAACGATTTTTCAAGTTTTTTCTCCTTTTCATAGCCTTTTTTGTCTACTTCATAGTTGCCTGTAATCCACTTTGCCGACCAATTCTTGATGCCGTATTCAAAAAAGTTCTCCTCGCTGAATTCACCCTCGGTGTCGTTTTCGTCCCAAAGCTTCACTTTCCAGTTCACTCTCAGGCGCGACGGAGTATCAAGCGGATACGGAATAAAAGTCATCTGTGAAGATTCGACCTTGCCGCTGTCCCATAGAATATTGCCGCGCGTGTCGGAAGCGATTATTCTATATGCGCTCTGCGCCTTTCCGCCCTCGCAGTTCCACATGAAGCGCGGGTTCTTTATATCTATCCCCAACGGGTTTTTGAGATACTCTGTTTTAAGCTTTACGGCTTTCATTCTTTCACCTCTTTCGCGCTCATAACTGCAAAGATTTCCCGCTCCATAAACGGAGTCCAGATTTCACGATACCCCGCCTTTGTCGGGTGTATCTTATCCGCCATATACAAATTCATATCGGCACTCAAGGCGGCATTCAAATTATCGTCGTTCCACATATCGATAACGGATATGCCCCATTTCTCCTGCGCCGCTTTTAAAGTATCGACCATGGACTGATAGCGCTCGCTGTCGTAGCGCGGACTTGTATAAAATATTACGGAGCAATTCCATTTTTCTTTTGCATAGCAGATTATGTATTCTATCGCCCCGGCTACGGTCTTTGTGTCGAAGTCATTGAGATTTTTCGACTCTATTATTTTTCCGAGCTCTTTCTTCTGAGACGCGTCATTTGTAGAGAGCTGGCAGACAAAGAGATCGACCTTTTCGGCGTCGAGCTTTTTGAGACGCGACACATATGAATCAATGCCGGATTCAACGAGGGTCGTGCCGGAGACTGCGCTTTTTATCATCTCGCAGCCGTCGCGCTTTTCAATATAGTCGGCAAACGAAACCCCGCCGGATGCCGAGCCGTAGGTCACGGAAGAGCCGAGGAATATAACGGTCTTGCCTTTTATCGGGTTGTCGGCATTTTCGGGTGTATTATCAAGCGAATACTTTTCGCCGTTGCCCTCGAGCGAAGCGGTTTTTACATCGTGGAGCTTCACAAACGGTCCCCAGCTCCACTGATAGCCGCAGAACGCGAGCCACGCGGCAATGACAGCGGCTGCAATCGGAATGATTATCAGAAGTTTCTTCTTCATTTTATTCTGTCGTCTCCCCGTTTCTCTGCTTTATCTCCTCCTGCTCCTTGGCGATATTCTTTTCGACATTCAAAAACAGCAGAAGTATCGCAAGAACTATGCCGGTTATCGTCTCAAGCCCTACGAAAGTAAATGTTATCGCGCTCTTGACGCTCTCCGACTGCACGGCGATGAGCTGACCCGCCGCATTGGTATAGGGCGCGGCATAGCCGGATTTCGAGAGAATAAGATTGAATACGCCCGTGCAAATTCCGACGCTCGCCACGGCAATGGTGTTATATATCGACATCGCTATTCCGTCGCACCTGAAGTTGTGCTTCCACTCGATATGGTCGAGTACGTCCGCAAACAGCGCCATGAACACATAGGAGCACGGCAGACCGCCGATATTCTTGATAAACTGGCCGATAAGCACTATTACCATATTCGTCGGCGCGAGCCAGCATATAGCCGAGCCGACAGCATAGAAAATAAAGCCGATTGCCGTTAAATTGCGTTTACCAAACTTCTTCGCGAGCGGCCAGACGGCAAAAATGCCGATGCCCATCGGGATTCCGCCGATAACGGAGAGCATGGTCTGGGTCTTGCCGTCGTTATATGTACCGAGGACATAGTTCGAGAAATAGACGAGCGAGATATTTTTGATAGTCGAGCCGACGGTGAAAATAAGAAAATATATGAAAATTATTATCATATATTTATCGCTGAAAATCGCCTTGAGCTGAGTTACCATTGCGACGCTATCTTTCTTCTGCTCGCCGCCCTCGAGTGTGATGCGCTCCTTGGTGAAATAATACTCCATAAGCGTCAGCGGCAGCGCGATGCACGAGAGAATACTCATCGTAACTATCCACTTTGATTTGTCAACGCCGAGCTGCGGCATGATGAGCATAGGGAAGATGAGCGCGACGATTATGCCGCTCATCATGATGGTCGATATCTGATTGAAAACCGAGAGCGAACCGCGCTGTTCCGTGTTTCTCGTCGAGAGCGGAACCATAAGATTGTGGCTCATGTTATAAATTGTATAAGCGAACGAATAAAACAGATTATACGAGAGCATGACCCATATCACCTGCACCGTCCGGTTACCCGAGGGGACTGTGAAGAGCAATATGCCGGTCACGGCGACAAGCGGCGCGGAGAGCAGCAGCCACGGACGTGCCTTGCCCTGTCTTGTGCGCGTGCGGTCGATGATATAGCCCATGACTATATTTGTTATAGCGTCGATTATCTTCGACACTATCGGGAACACCGCGAGGAACGCGCCGCCCCACACGGTGGTGAGGTTTAGGACATCGGTATAATAGACATTGAGGTAGGTCGCGAGCACGGCGTTTAAAAGCAGCGCGCCGGACGGGCCGAGCAGATAGCCCAGCCACTTCTCCTTCGCCGTAACATCGGGCGAGGTCAGGCGCGAATCAAGCGCCCGCTTTTCAAAAAATTTTGCTTTTGCCATCACGAGAACTCCTTCATTTATTTTATCTTATGGATATAAAAATATATTTGCAGCTGCCTTTGCCACAGCTTTATGCGCTTGCGGTGCTTTTTATATGATTTGAGCCGTAAACCGACCCCATAGGGTCGGCGCGGCTAAAATGTTAAAAGGCTGAATGAATTTCTTATATAGTTGTCGCTGCGGTTTCGGCGCGTCCTCGGATTCCGTCTGAAGCTTTCCGTAACGCGCCGTTTTCCGCAGGCGATAAAATCATTGGAGACAGAAAGGTTAAGGTCTCCTTGACAATTGAAAGATTTCATATTACACTACTATTATATCTACATCGTGTCGGATTAACAATCATCAGTTTTGTTAATCGCTGTTATGAAACCGACAAAATCATCTGAAAATGGTGGGATAATATGAACATCAAAAATAACCAGCGCACGAGACTTTCAAAAATATTGCTCAAAAACGCGCTGATGGATCTCCTGGGCGAGAAAGGCTCAGTAACAAAAATATCAGTAAGAGAGCTGTGCGAGCGCGCCGACCTCAACCGCTCGACCTTTTATGCGCACTACTCCGAGCCGAAAGAGCTGCTCGAAGAGGTCGAAAACGAGCTGCTCGACGCGACTCAGGATCACTTAAAGAAAATAGGCGCGGAAAACGACCTCGGCGCGCACAGATATCTGCTTTCATTTCTAATGTATATCAAAGAAAACGACAAGCCGTTCCGCACGCTGCTTGTCGACTCGGTCAACCCCGCGTTCCGTTCAAAATTCATGCAGCAGTCGATAATTCAGTTTATTGAGAACCTGAACATCGTTTTTCCGAAGGAGCAGGAGCAATATATCTACTCATATATTCTCAACGGCAGCACGGGCGTTATTATCCAATGGATACGCTCGGACTACTGCATTGACGAAAATGAGCTTGTTGATCTGCTGTTTTCGATAAATCAGAGCGCGCTTGTCAATCTCGACATAAAGCCGCGCATATAGTTGAAAGCCTACCAAGCAAGTGGTATAATTGTGAAAACTCGCGCAATAATGCGCAAAATGCAAGGAGACGACAAAAATGAGAGAGAGCAAAATCACGAGGGACGAAGCGTTTGAGCTTCTGAAAAAATACAACAAAGACCCGTTTCACATTCGCCACGCGCTGACCGTCGAGGGCGTTATGCGCTGGTACGCAAAGGAGCTCGGCTATGCGGACGAGGAGGAATATTGGGGCATAGTCGGTCTGCTGCATGACATCGACTTCGAGCTCTATCCGGAGGAGCACTGCAAGAAAGCTCCCGAGCTGCTCAAGGCGGGCGGAGTCGGCGACGACATGATATATTCAATTTGCTCCCACGGCTACGGCATCTGCGTCGACATCGAGCCTGTTCACGAGATGGAAAAGGTGCTCTTCGCGGCGGACGAGCTGACAGGGCTCATCTGGTCGGCGGCGCTGATGCGCCCGTCCAAGAGTGTGATGGACATGGAGGTTTCGAGCCTCAAGAAGAAGTTCAAAGATAAAAAATTCGCCGCGGGCTGCTCGCGCGATGTTATCCGCACGGGCGCGGAGAGACTCGGCTGGGAGCTTGAAAAGCTCTTCGGACAGACGATACTCGCCATGCGCTCATGCGAGAGCGATGTCAACAGCTTCATGGAGACTTATCAGGCGTAAAACGGCGGCAGTACCAGCATAAATCAACAGCCATTTATCTTTAAATTCACCTTATTACAGCAACTTTAAACAGCAAAAGACTGCCGCAGAATAATATCTGCGACAGTCTTTTTTATTTGCGTTTTATATTCAGTCCAGTGCGGGCTCGGGGGTAACCGGTGCTTCCGTCGTCGGCTCGGTCACGGGATCTACCGGCTCCGACGGGATCGGATTTATCGGCTCGTCGGACGGTTTCTCTGTCGGTTTCTCCGTGGGCTTTTCTGTCGGTTTTTCCGTAGGCTTTTCCGTCTGCCTCTCGGTCGGCTTCTCCGTGGGCTTCTCCGTGGGCTTCTCCGTCGGCTTCTCGGTCGGCTCGACTACGGACACATTTATGAGCATCTTTCCGCTCGCCGTTTCCCCGTCGGAGTCGGTGACGGTGACTTCCACGGTGTACATTCCGCTGACCTTCGGGGTATATGACATGCTTTTTTCCGATTTTTCCGCCACGAGTGCGCCGTTTAAAAATATCTTTATTTTATAAGAAGTATATTTTCCGGTTCCTCCGGAGACGAGCGCCGACGCGTGTATCTGCGGCGCGGCGGTGCGCAACGGCTGCGAGGGTCGGGTTCTTGACGGTTACTGTGCATGAAGCGGTCTTGTTTCCGTCCTCGGTCTTTACGGTTATCACGGCAGTACCTTTCGCTTTTGCTGTGACGCGCCCGGAGCTCGAGACTGATGCTACATTAGCATTGCTGCTCGACCATGTGACCTTCTGATTCGCCGCATTGCGCGGAGCGACAGTCGCCCGGAGCTGCCTCGAATCGCCGACTGTTAAATCGAGCGCGGACGAACTCAGGGTAACGCCCGTGACATGGTCGATATATACCGTCACCTTGCAGACCGCCACGCGGTTGCCGTCCTTTGTGGTAACTCTGATATTTGTCGTGCCCTCTTTTTTTGCCGCGACTATGCCGCCCGCGACCTCCGCTATCGACGGATCGTCGCTCGACCAGGTGTAGTCCTTGTCATATGCGTCGGCGGGGATAACAGTGGCGGTGAGCACTTTCGTCTGACCGACCCTGAGTTTAGCCTCCGTCGTGTTGAGCCTGACTCCCGTCACGCTCTGGTATTTTTTCTTGCTGTGAAATGTCCTTGTGCCGTTCTTGTTCTTTATCGTCAGAACGCCGTTGCTGACGGATATTCCGTAGCTGTCCCAGTCGCTCTTTCTGTCCGCATATCCGCCGCCGGTCGATGACTTCGTATAGGTGCTGAGAGTTGCGATGTCGAAATTCGTCGCCTTTATGCCGAAGCGGTCGCCCGTCTCGTCGCCGCCCTTCTGCGCGGTGTATATTTCAATCGTGGAATCGGGATTGTTGAACAGATACCACACTCCGCGCGCCTCTCTGTAGCAGGTGCCGGTGTATCTGTCCTTCGTACCGGGAGATTTCACGAATTTCTTATTATTGATATAAAAGCAGCTGCTGCCGAGAATTATTTTATTCGCGCTCAGCGAGCTCTCCCACGAGGCGAACGGCACGGAAATTGAGTTGCCCCAGCTGCCGCCCGAGGATGAAAGCGACTTCGAGGGATAGAGAGTATACGCCGCGACGCTCCCCGAAGACGAGGGCAGCGAGAAATTATACGAGCGCAGATTCATCCCGCTCGCGGAGTTCGACACATCGACAAATATATCGGAATAGCCGTCGAGATACCATCTGCCGGAATATTTCGCCGCGGTATTGGAATATTTCTGCGCAGATTCCTCCGCCGCCGCGGGCTGATTTTCGGACCCGCTCTCGGTTTTTCCCGTCGCTTTCCATTTCGCAGTGAGGTTCAAATCGTCGTTTATGGGCGTTGAGAAATCGAACTCGGTGTCGCCGTTGAACCAGCCCTCGAATTTATATCCCTCGCGCTCGGGAGTCGGCGGCGCAAACGCCGCTTCGCCGCGCTTTATCTCGATTATTTCGTTCTCCCTGCCGTCGCCGTAGCAGAGTACGAGCAGGACTATATCCGTGCCCTCGTCGATGCTGTAGGACGCGACAAGGGTGATGTCCCCCGTTATCGCGGTGTTGAAATCAAACGCCGCGCCATTATACTGCCACTCGATGAAAGTGAAGCCCTCTTTGTGCGGATCCCACGGCTTTTTGGCGCTCTCGCCGTCGCGGATATGCTGGGTCTTTATCTGCGTTCCGCCCGAGCTGTCAAATGTCACCGTGTGGACTGAGTTTTTGGAGCAGGCGGCAAAAACCGCGAGCGCCGTCAACAGAACTAATAAAACTGCCGTTACCCTCTTCATTGCGATCCCCTTTTCGCTTCGTAATAAGTATCGGTCTGACATAAATATATGCCAAATGTATTTCAAAATAATTCTACTGCAAAATAAATTATTTTTAATCGCTTATTGGAATTATATAGTCTCTATGAAAAATATTTTTCATATACTGATTTTTGTTCAAAAATAAAACAGCTATTCATAAAAGAGCAACCCCCGGCGAAGAAAAACACCGGGGGCTTGGAATTTTGAGTTGTATCAGAGCTCGCGCTCTATCTTCTCCTGCGCCGCTTTCAGTATCGCAGCCGGATCATTGCCGAGGATATCGAGCCCCTCGGCACTGAAAAATCTGAAGCTCTCAATACCGAAGAACGACTTCGTGACCGTCTTGATATATTCAAAGCCGAAGTCCGTGCCGCCGATATATCCGCCCGAAGTGGTGATATAAATCAGCTTTTTCGCCCTGCAATAGCTTATCGGGACGCCGTCGCTGCCGTAGAGAAAAGTCAGCCCGCCGACGCACAGGGATTCGATATAGATTTTTAAAAACGCCGGGAAACTGTAGTCCCAGAACGGCGCGGCGATAACGACGGTATCGCAGGCGGCGAACTGCTTCGCGCAGTCATAGACCGGGTCGGAAAAGTCGTTCTTTTCCGCGCTTTCGGCGCGCTTCGCGAGT
>ERZ779697.1114-NODE-1114-length-10839-cov-1.54572_pt1 | contig 10839 bp, 8 predicted proteins | sample MGYA00511881_ERZ779697 | MGnify/ENA primary metagenome ERZ779697 (study PRJEB29588, sample SAMEA2148105) | human gut metagenome | biome: human gut; feature: human-associated habitat; material: faeces | place: Denmark | collected 2008/2010 ... | reverse complement strand
TACACATAAATCCTGAAGTCCCGGAAGAAGAAAGTTATTCATCATCTCATTCTTACGGGAAACCGGCTGAATGAAGTCCGGATGGGTATTGATATAATCAATGAGCCGGTCTGCATATTTACTCATCTTAAAGAAATAAGCTTCTTCTTTGGCAGGCTGCACTTCCCGTCCACAGTCCGGACATTTGCCGTCTACAAGCTGGGATTCTGTCCAGAAAGACTCACAAGGTGTACAATACATTCCCTCATAAGATCCCTTATAAATATCACCCTGATCATAAAGCTTTTTAAAAATCTTCTTTACACATTTCTCATGATCCTCATCCGTGGTACGGACAAAGTTATCATAAGAAGAATTCACAAGATCCCAGATCCGCTTTACCTCACCGGAAACCTGATCTACAAATTCTTTCGGTGAAATATCTGCTGCCTCTGCTTTTTCCTGAATCTTTTGTCCATGTTCATCAGTTCCGGTCTGAAAATAGACATCATAGCCTTCGGCTCTCTTATAACGCGCAATTGCATCCGCAAGAATAATCTCGTACGTGTTTCCGATATGCGGCTTACCTGAAGTATAGGCAATCGCGGTTGTCATATAAAACTTCCCTTTATTTTCTGCCATGTCCTTGGCCTCCTTATCTCACATTCGCTCTCCCCATTTTACCGAATTCCACGCCATTTGTAAAGTATCCCCTATTCGTCCGTTTTTCTGTTTATTCAAGAATATTTTCTTATATGCCAAGAATTTCTTGCTGACCTGTTTTTCCGTAGACTAATATGCTTTTATCCAGTTTTTTCCAGTACAAAACTGCCAAAGATAAATGAGAAGGAGCACCAACATGAAAAATATACAAATCGGGGCAGCCTTAAAAACGATGCGAAAAAATCGTGGCTGGACGATCCATGACGTAGTTGTACAGCTGAATGACCTGTACAATATCGCAGTCGCCGAAAAAACCGTGTACGGATGGGAAAGCGATCAGGCCTATCCCCGCACGGAAACATTGCTGCTGCTCTGTGAACTGTATCAGAGTGACGCATTCACCGGAAATCTCCTGCACATTCCTGCAGACAAATCCTTCCCGATCACTGCAGATGAACGGCATGTCATCGAAATGTATCGCCGGCATCCGGAACTACAAAGTGCTGTAAAACGCGTGCTTGATGTTCCCGTCAAAAAACCTTCTGCAAATTAAAGTCCTGATATCCTGTCCCCTGTAAAAACTATTTTCCAAAATTCATCCTGTCACAGAAGTTTCTATCTCATACAGATATAAATCACATAAACCACATATAAAACCAGCATCACAATACCTTCTTTTCTGCTGATTTTTTCTTTTGTCCATGCAAACCCCCAGATCAACAGGCTCAAAACAATCAAAATCATAATATCTATGATGTTTTCCATCAAGAACGGCATCGGACTGATAACTCCAGCCAGACCAAGTACAAACAGAATATTAAAAATATTAGAGCCTATGGCATTTCCAAGTGCCATATCCACTTCATTTTTGCGGGCTGCAACAACAGATGTCACAAGTTCCGGAAGCGAGGTTCCAATTGAAACAATGGTCAGTCCTACCAGCGTCTGGCTCATTCCAATTTTCAATGCAATATTGCTGGCACTGTCTACAACGACATCCCCGCCAATCACAATACCAGCTACACCAACCACAAGGAACAACAGGCTTTTTGGCATCGACATTACTTTCTGTGCCTCTGCCGCTTCCGTTTCTTCACTTTGCAGATGTCCGCCTTCTTTTCCTGCTTTCAATGCCATACGAATCATTGTTCCGATAAATATTGCAAAAAATACCAGAAATACTGCACTGTCAAAACGTCCCAGTTTCATTCCCACACCACCGAGTACCAGAAGCAGCAATGCTGCGAACACAGAATATGGGAAATCGCGCTTTAATGTAGATTTCTGTACAGCAACCGGGGTCATTATGGCACAGAACCCGATAACTACCATCATATTAAAAATATTAGATCCGACCACATTGCTGATTGCCAGCGTATTCTTATGCTGGATTGCTGCAACAACAGAAACCGCAGTCTCCGGAAGTGAGGTTCCCATGGCAACAATCGTCAGGCCAATAATGATGGCCGGAACATGAAACCGTTTTGCAATGCTGGAACTTCCTTCCACAAAAACATCTGCCCCTTTGACCAGGAAGAAAAATCCTGCGATCAAAAAAACAATTGCCAGCGGCATGGAACATGTTGAAATAAATTCTGTCATATCTTTTCCCTCTTTCTGTAAAATAATGTGTTAAAAGGCAATAATGCCCAAGTGCTCCAATAGTATTTTCAAGCCAATAAGTATGAGGATTACCCCACCTGCAATCTCTGCTTTTCTTTTGTAGCGGGTGCCGAAAAAATTACCGACAACCACTCCGATGACCGATAATACAAATGTCGTGCATCCGATAATCAGACAGGCTTCCATGATGGATACATTTAAAAAGGCAAATGTAATACCGACTGCAAGTGCATCGATACTGGTTGCAACTGCAAGAAGCAGCATTTCTTTGTGATCCAGCGGCAGATCTTTTGCTCCAATTTCCTGCACGTCTTTGTCACGAACCGCTTCAATCACCATCTTGCCACCGATAAACAGCAACAGGAAAAAGGCGATCCAGTGATCGACCGAAGTAATGTATTTCTGAAAACGGATTCCCAGTGCCCAGCCGAGAAACGGCATCAGTGCCTGAAATCCTCCGAAATACAATCCAATCAGAAATGCGTGTTTTTTGTTGATTTTTTCCATGCCAAGACCCTTGCAGACGGATACCGCAAATGCATCCATCGAGAGTCCGACACCAATCAAAAATAACTCGATTACCATTCTTATGTTCTCCTTTTGTGAGGGGATTCATACCTTGCGCTTCTGTCCTGATATATCAAAAAGAGACCCAATGTACACCAACGAAAAGCGCGACTGCAACCACGTTTTTCCGGTGCACATGAGTCTCATTCTTTAAGGCTTGCCAGGTCCAAATGACCGGTATGTTGACAAGTCACACAATGTGCGAACTACTCCCTCACATACTTTTGTCTATGAATTAGGTAAACTATAACAAACGGCCTTTGAGTTAGTCAATACGAACTTCTTGTTTACTGATGACTTTTGCAAACTTCTTCTTACCACGCTTTACGACCTTTCCTTCTCCGGCAAACTCGTCGAGCATGTAACTGGTACTGATGTCTGTAACTTTCTCACCGTCCACAGAGACTCCACCCTGCTGTACGGCACGACGTGCATCGGAACGACTCTCACACAGAGAAGCCTTTACAAGAACTGCCATGATATCGAGCTTGTCATTGTACAGATCATCTGCAGTCACTTCAACCGTCGGCATATGTGCAGAAACCCCGCCGCCTGCAAACAGTGCATGGGATGCCTCTTTGGCTTTCTTTGCCTCTTCCTCACCGTGTACCAGTTTGGTCAGCTCATAAGCGAGAATCTCTTTTGCTTCATTCAGCTTGGCACCTTCCCATTTGTCCATCTCATCGATCTGCTCCAATGGCAGGAAGGTCAGCATGCGGATGCACTTTAACACATCGGAATCTGCCACATTTCTCCAGTACTGGAAGAAGTCAAACGGAGAAGTCTTGTTCGGATCAAGCCATACGGCACCGGACTGTGTTTTTCCCATCTTCTTTCCCTCAGAGTTTAAAAGCAGATTGATCGTCATGGCATAAGCATCTTTTCCAAGCTTCCGGCGGATCAGTTCCGTACCACCGAGCATGTTGCTCCACTGGTCATCTCCACCGAATTCCATGTTACATCCATATTTCTGGTACAGTGTGTAGAAATCGTAACTCTGCATGATCATGTAATTAAACTCCAGAAAGCTTAATCCTTTTTCCATACGCTGCTTGTAACATTCTGCTGTCAGCATGCGGTTTACGGAAAAATGTGCACCAACATCACGCAGTACATCAATGTAGTTTAAATCCATCAGCCAGTCGGCATTGTTTACCAGCATTGCCTTGCCTTCCCCGAAATCGATGAAACGGCTCATCTGCTTTTTAAAACAGTCTACGTTGTGCTGAATGGTCTCCGGTGTCATCATCTGACGCATATCGGTACGTCCGGATGGATCACCGATCATGGCTGTACCTCCACCTATCAGCGCGATAGGCTTGTTGCCTGCCATCTGAAGTCTCTTCATCAGACAGAGCGCCATGAAGTGGCCTACATGCAGGCTGTCAGCAGTCGGATCAAAGCCAATATAGAATACTGCCTTACCATTATTTACTAAATCTCTAATTTCATCTTCATCTGTTGTCTGCGCTATAAGCCCTCTGGCTACAAGCTCGTCATAAATCTGCATGTCCCTCTAGACCTCCTGTATTTATTTATTCAATGTGCGGTTCACTAGCACCACACAGGCAAATATTATAACATTTTGCTATGCACTGTGGCAAGTATATACACACAATTCCCTGTATTATTTTCTTATAAATCATATTTCACACGTCATTTTCTGCCGCCATCTGCAAATTGACATATATCTCTCCGGCACAGACCTCCTGCCATTGCTATGAGCAGGAATATGTATGGCGTTGTGAGCGACTGGTTCAGATTGACAAATGCCTGAACAGCATACCCGGTTATCCCGAGCAGAACAGCTATCATACTGCCCTCATCCTCAGCATATCCAAGCAGGCACTCCAAGCCAGTCCCTGTCTTTGAACCTCTTACAGTTCTTGAATCTCTCGAGGTCTTCTTCTCCTTCGATCTTTTTCCTGCAGATTGTCCGCTTGCGTTTTCATTCTCATTCATCGCAGCTTCTGATACCGCAGTCCTAACTAAAGCAGCCACCGTGGTAACCAACAGTCCTACGTAACTCACTGCACCGAATATTCCTGTGGTTATCAGATACTGCAGATACTCATTGTGAGCATTATCATATATAACACCCACCGTATTCATCATATCGTCATAGTACCTGTCGGTCATGATCGCCTTCACTGATTCATTTCCATAACCGAACAACCTCTGTGGAACACTGAAATCCCTGTACGCCTCCATGAGTCTCCTCCACACAAAGCCCCTGTAATTTCCCCAGGAATCTTCAAATGAAAATATACCCATGTGGTTGTGCGCCACATATATAACAACAGCCACGATGCCTGCAAGTGATACGCCAACCGATACAGCAAGAGCTGCCTTTCCGCGGAACTTCACAGTCCACTTTGAAGCCAGCCTTATGGCCGCCCATACAACGAGAACGACCACGAACACTATCCACACCATCCGGCTGTCACTCACAAAGCAGCTCAGTCCGTCAAGCTCCGAATATCCACTGTCCGTCTGTCCCAGCATAATACTGATCGCCAGGACTCCGCACGCCATGACCAGGCATACATCCGCAAATTCTTTTATCTTTCCTCGGTATGACGCCCATATCCACGCCACAATCATAGCACCACCCACGCCTGCATATGCAAGGTTTGCATTGGATATGATCACCGCTCCTGTTCCTGTGAGCACAGCGATGACTGCTGTTATCCGTATCACTATGCTCTCTTTTCCCTCCGAGCTGATATACGCCCCGGCTGCCATCGGAACCAGCACGCACAGGAAGCTTGCAAATATATCGATATTGCCAAATGTGGATATGTATACATTTCTTATGCTCTGCATCAGCCCTTCCCTGAGTCCAAGGAAATCATATCCCATGAACTGGCATATGCCGACAATTCCCACAAATGAGCCCGCAAGCATGAATATGACCACCACATACCGCCTTATCCTGCAATATCTCGCCATACACACATACAGGAAAAAGGCCAGCAGCACGAACTGAAGTCCGCACCTTCTGCCCTCCTCGCCTGTATATGCTGCTACCTTATTCCCTGACATAAAGAATGCCAGAACATTTGCCAGAACAAATCCTGCCATGAATATATCCATGGTCATGATATTATGCATATCCATAAAATGTCTCAGGCGTCCAATAAACCTGCTGCCATGTGCCGCCCCTGCTGAAGCATCTACATTCCCGCCTGAGCTCTGCGACCCATGCCCTGTGCTGACATTCCGTCCCAGCACATCCACCAGCACCGCCAGCACCATGAGCACCGCATATATGCACAGCGCAATATAGAACGCCCTGTACTTGGTTACTGTTATATCAAAATATTTGTCATGCATTATCAGGGGATATGCAGCCCCCATATATATAAGAAATAATGTGGTTATTCCGTTCTGAAGTTCCCGCCTGCCGTCTCCTGCAATGTTGTCTTTTCTGCCCATACGGCTATACTCCTTTTATAAAAGCGGTGACAATAATCTGAGTATCGCACCAAGTATATTCACCCTGCTTATGTTATTTCTGCACCACGGAATATCTATCTCCTCCGACTCGGCAAATGTATCCATCATATCCTTCTTCACATCTTCTATGGCCTTGCAGTCATACAGAAGAGTTCCACACTCAAAGTGGTGATAGAAGCTCCTGTTATCCAGATTGATGGATCCCACAGATGCAAGCTTGCCATCCATGAGCAAAGTCTTTGAATGTATAAATCCAGGCGTGTACTGATATATCTTCACACCCGCCAGAAGCAGCTCCTTGTAGCTAAACTGGGTCATCTTGTATATATATTTCTTGTCCGGGATGGCCGGCGTAACAATACGCACATCCACGCCCCTCTTGGCTGCCAGCTTCAGTGCCATCATGAGCTCGTTACACACGATAAGATATGGGGTAAATATATAAATGTACTCCTGTGCATCATTTATCATCTGCATGTACAGATTCTCACCCACATTCTCTCCGCTCAGAGGACTGGACTTGTACGGCTGAACATATCCGTCACTTACGCCACTATAGTCGATTTCCGCCGGTCTATAGTTGTTGTAGCTTCCCTCTGAATATCTGAAGCTGTTCCACATCTGAAGGAACATAACAGTGAAGCTCCAGGCGCCCTCGCCCTCAAGTCTCACTCCACTGTCCTTCCATTTGCCGTACTTCTCTATCTTGTTGATATACTCGTCAGCCATGTTGTAACCGCCGGTGTGAGCTATCTTGCCATCAATAACAGTGATCTTCCTGTGATCCCTGTTATTGAAGATAGTGGCAAAGAATGGAACCACCTGATTGAACGCCATACATTTGATACCGTAGGATTCAAGTTCCTTCCAGTAATACTTCGGCACATTGAACACAGATCCGATGTCATCATACATGAACCTGACATCAAGTCCCTCCGCAGCCTTGCGCTTCAATATCTCAAGTATGGTATCCCACATATAACCCTTGTCCACGATGAAATATTCCATGAATATATACTTCTCCGCACTCTCCAGGTCTCTGATGAGATCATCCATCACATCATCGCCTATGGCATAATACTTTACACTGGTATGCTTGTACAGAGGCGCCTCAGCCACATTCTCCATATAATTACATATCCTGTATGTAGGCTCCGACTTTAAATTCTCCGCTGGGTCCCCCTTGACGTTCTCATATACCTCCTGCTGGAGAACCCGCAGAAAATTCTTTCTGAGTTTTTTAGGTATCAGCACATGTCCATAGAGCACATACATGAGACCTCCCAGCACCGGGAATATGAGTATCGGCACCATCCATGCCATCTTTACCATAGGGTTAGTATCCTTTGTTATAAGATACATTACAACTATTACGCTGAGCAGCTTGAGAGCACCCGATATATAGATATATCTGTCCTGAAGAAAAACAACCCCCAGTATCATGATCGCCAACTGGACGACCACAAGAAAGCACGTTATTACCATTCTGCTTAGCAATCTGTTCAGTATCTTCTTCATATATTTCCTGCCTTTACTGAATTGATGTCACCTTATAATCCTGATCCTCTACTGTCTTCTTGAGCACGCTGTCATCAACGTCTGCCTTGAGAGTGACAACCGCTGTTCCTGTCTCATGGCTGACTACAGCCTCCTGCACCTGGTCAAGGGCCTCAAGACTCTTCTTGACTCTGGCTTCACAATGTCCACACATCATACCTTCGATCTTCATTGTCTTTGTCATAACTTTGTCCTCCTTGATTCTATATCTTTTATTTTTATCATAAATGTCTGTCAAATTCAACCTCAACGCATTTGTAACAACACAAAAACTTGACAGGCTCATGGCAAACGCTCCGAACATAGGATTGAGCGTCCAGCCAAATATCGGGATCCACACGCCGGCGGCAAGTGGTATTCCAATTATATTATATATAAATGCCCAGAAAAGATTCTCTTTTATGTTCTTAACTGTTGCCCTGCTGAGTCTTATGGCCGCCGGAACATCTGTGAGCTCACTCTTCATGAGAACAACATCCGCAGCATCTATGGCTATATCCGTGCCTGCACCTATGGCTATTCCTATATTTGCCCTTGTGAGTGCAGGGGCATCATTTATTCCATCACCAACCATGATCACATGCCCCTTCTGCATGAGATCTCGCACAACGCTCTCCTTGCCGTCCGGACGCACGCCCGCTATTACTCTGTCTACGCCGACCTGCTCTCCTATGGCTTTGGCGGTTCTCTCATTATCACCGGTTAACATAACTACTGAAAGTCCCATCGACTGAAGCTGGCATATGGCCTCAGCGCTGTCCTCCTTCACAGTATCCGCCACGCCTATTATTCCGAGGACTCTGTAATCTCCGTCAGCCTCCTCGGCAAAGAACATAGGTGTCTTTCCCTGCTGTGATACCTTCTCCGCACTGTCCTTCATCGTCTCAGGTACATCTGCATATCCCTTTATATAATCCATATTTCCGCCGATGATCTTTCTGCCGTTCAAACTTCCCATCAGACCGTTGCCCGCAACAGCCTTGAAATCGGATACCTCATAATTTTTATCCTTCTGTGCATCACCTGTCTGGTAATTCTCACTGTAGTATCCAACCACAGCTCTTGCCAGAGGATGCTCTGACAGCTTCTCCAGAGCCGCAGCCTTCTGCATCAGCTCGTCACCACTGACATTCTCGGCTGCCAGTATATCCGTCACTACAGGCTCTCCCTTTGTGATCGTTCCGGTCTTGTCCATGACCACTATGCTGCTCTTTCCTGTCTCCTCAAGAGCAGTCGCAGTCTTGAACAGTATTCCGTGCTTGGCACCTATTCCATTTCCCACCATGATCGCAACAGGTGTGGCAAGCCCAAGGGCACATGGGCAGCTTATAACAAGTACCGATATTCCTCTCGCCAACACATAACCGGCATCCTTGCCCACTATTATCCACACTATCATCGTGATAAATGCTATCAGTATGACAACAGGTACAAACACTCCCGAAACCTTATCAGCAAGCTTTGCTATTGGAGCTTTGGTAGCCGCCGCATCACTTACCATATCTATTATCTTGGACAGTGTGGTATCCGCACCTACCTGTGTAGCACGGCATTTCAGATAACCCGACTGGTTGATCGTCGCCGCAGACACACGGCTTCCTGCAGTTTTGTCCACAGGTATGCTCTCACCCGAGAGAGCTGACTCGTCCACGGCGGAATCCCCCTCAAGGACTACTCCGTCCACAGGAACGCTCTCACCCGGTCTAACGGCAAATATATCTCCAACCGCAACTTCGTCTATATCCACGGTGACCTCCTCACCATCCCTGATGAGAACGGCTGTCTTCGGGGCAAGATCCATCAGACCTTTGAGTGCGTCCGTGGTTCTTCCCTTTGAATATGCTTCAAGCGTCTTGCCGACTGTTATAAGCGCCAGTATCATGGCCGCAGATTCAAAATAAAAATCATGCATGAGCGTCATGACACGCTCACCGTCACCTGCTGTCTGCGCCGCTGTCATGGCATAGAGCACGTACACGCTGTATATGAATGAGGCACCTGAGCCCATGGCAACAAGTGTATCCATATTTGGCGAGCCGTGTATAGCTCCCTTAAATCCACTCACAAAGAATCTCTGATTTATCACCATCACAATTATGGTGAGCAGCATCTGCGTGAGTCCCATCGCCACATGATTGCCGTCAAAGAAGCTTGGAAGCGGCCAGTTCCACATCATATGGCCCATTGATATATACATGAGGGGAATAAGAATTATAACTGATGCCACCAGTCTCTTCTTCATTTTTCCGAATTCTTTGTCCGCCTCACTCTCACCGGAACCGCTGCTCTTCCCACCTGAATGTGAAGTATTTCCGCCAGCAGATCTTCCACCCGCCAGACTCGCACCGTATCCTGCCTTCTCAACTGCAGCCACTATAGTTCCGCTGTCGGCTGTTCCATCCACCATCATGGAGTTGGTCAGGAGATTCACTTGACACGAGGTAACTCCCCCGACATTGGATACGGCCTTCTCGACTCTTGCACTGCATGCACTGCATGTCATTCCTGTCACATTGTACTTGTCCATATATTTCACCTTTCTTTATCAAGCATCAGTCAGTTCGTAACTGCACTTGCCAATAACTGACATATCTATTTCATGAGTCTGGTAACCGTATTTACCAGATCCTCTATAGTATCATCCTTGCCATTTCTTATATCGTCTGCAACACAGGTCCTGATATGTTCAGCAAGGAGCTGTCTGTTGAAGCTGTTGAGTGCCGCATTGATCGCCGACACTTGGAGCACGATGTCTGTGCAATAGGCATCATTTTCCAGCATACTCTTCACGCCTCTTATCTGCCCCTCTATCCTGTTCAGTCTGTTGAAAAGCTTCTTATACTCCTCGTCTGTCCTTGTCCTCACCCTGGCTTCCACATCGCTTATCTCTCCGCCATGATGACAGCAGCATTTCTTCTGTTCTTCCATATATCTTTCCTCCATCCTTATTGAACTCCAGCCATGCAAAATTTGCCTTCGGCAAATGGCTGG
>ERZ779697.1112-NODE-1112-length-10853-cov-3.85257_pt1 | contig 10853 bp, 13 predicted proteins | sample MGYA00511881_ERZ779697 | MGnify/ENA primary metagenome ERZ779697 (study PRJEB29588, sample SAMEA2148105) | human gut metagenome | biome: human gut; feature: human-associated habitat; material: faeces | place: Denmark | collected 2008/2010 ... | reverse complement strand
GGCTGTGTCGCCGGCGGCCGCAACTACTGCCATATCAACCCGAACGGCGACGTCGAACCGTGCGTCTTTATCCATTATTCCAGCGCCAACATCAACAAGCAGAGCCTGCTCGAATGCCTGCAGCAGCCGCTCTTCAAGGAATATGCCAAAGGCCAGCCTTTCAACTACAACCATCTGCGCCCGTGCCCGATGCTGGAAAATCCGCAGTACTTAGCGGCGATGGTCAAACGGAGCGGTGCCAAATCGACGGATCTCCAGTCGCCGGAAACGGCAGAACACCTCTGCGCGAAATGTAAAGCCTATGCGGAAAAATGGCATCCTGCAGCAGATAAGCTCTGGCATGAAATCGAAGAAAAGAAAGCCCAAGAAGTACCTACTTCTCCCAAAACGGCAGCACACTGATCAGGGCTGTTTGCCGATATAGGCCAGGATGCCGCCGTCGACATAGAGAATATGGCCATTGACGAAATCCGATGCTGCCGAGGCCAGAAAGATGGCCGGCCCTTCGAGGTCTGCCGTCGTACCCCAGCGGCCGGCTGGCGTCTTGGAGACGATGAACTGGTCGAAAGGATGACGTGAGCCGTCGGCCTGGCGCTGGCGCAGGGGAGCCGTCTGGGGTGTGGCGATGTAGCCCGGACCGATACCGTTGCACTGGATATTGGCGCTGCCGAACTCGGCACAGATGTTGCGGGTCAGCATTTTCAGGCCGCCCTTGGCGGCGGCATAAGCTGAAACCGTTTCCCGGCCCAGTTCGCTCATCATGGAACAGATATTGATGATTTTCCCATGGCCCTGGCGGATCATGCCGGGCAGAACGGCTTTGGCCATGATGAAAGGCCCGACGAGGTCGATGTCGACGACTTGACGGAAATCTTCCGTGCTCATCTCACACATGGGGATGCGCTTGATAATGCCTGCATTATTGACGAGAATGTCGATAGGGCCCAGGGTTTCCGTAATTTCTGCCACCATGGCCCGGACCGCTGCTTCATCGGTCACATCACAGAGATAGCCGTGCGCCGTAATGCCTTCCTTTTCATAATCAGAGAGAGCCTGCTGCAGATGCGCCTTGCTGCGGCAGTTGAAAGCAATGACTGCACCGGCTTTCGAAAGCGCCTTTGCAATAGCAAAACCGATACCGTAAGAACCGCCTGTGACAAGGGCGGTTTTTCCTTGTAACGAAAATAATTTATTTATGGATTCCATAACAATCCCTCCATTGTCTTGACAAACGTTAAACGTTTATGTATACTACAAGAACACAATATTGACGTCCGCTTCCTTCGCTGCCAGCCCGGCCAAAGAAGCGCGTCTCGCAGGTGTCTCCAATCCTGTGTCTCCAATCCTATTGTAACATATGATACGTACCAGGCGGCAGCCAAGACGGCAGGTTTTGCACCGCTCTACCTGACCAAAGATGCCGGCTACAGTTGCAACTACATTTCCCTGATCAGCAAAGATACGGCAGATCTGGGCTTCCAGAAATTAGGCCGGACTTCGACGACCGTCCACGTCCGCACGATGCCCCAGAAAGCCGCTAAAGGTACGAATGACATCAGCGGCGTCTACAGCGTCACCTGGAAAGACCAGGTCATCGACGGCACGACCGTCAGCGTCGCCAAAACGAACCACAAAAAAGAGGCCGCAAGGCCTCTTTTTTATTTACTCCTCGCTGCGGACGGTACGATGCCGATGGCGCAGAGGATGGTGAAAACGATAAAGGCTTCCTGGATATGGTCGATCAGCCAGTCCGCATTGCCTGCGGTTCCGCTCTGGGAAAGGATGAGGGTGATGATGGCTACGCTCAGGACCTGGCCGATGAGGCGGACCGTGCTGACAACGGAAGACGCCGCCCCATAGTATTTCGGCGTCACAGAGCCCATGATGGCGTTATTGTTCGGCGCCGTGAAGAGGGCAAAGCCGATGCCGATGATGATCAGGGCCAGGGCGATGAGCCAGAACGACGGGAAGGAAACGTTGACGGACAGTAAGGCCAGGCCGATGGTAATCAGGACCATGCCGGACGAAGCGAGGATTGCCGGATTGATCCGGTCCGAGAGGGAACCCGTAAACGGCGAGAGGAGGGCCATCAGGACCGGCTGCAGCAGGAGAATCAGCCCCGTATCGCGGGCATTGAGGCCTGTAATGCGCTGCAGATAAATGGAAAGCAGGAAACTGATGCCGAAGGTCGCGCAGTAATTGAGCATGGCCGCTAAACTGGAGAAGGAGAAGACCCGGTTGTCCGCAAAAATCCGGACGGGCAGGACCGGGCTTTTTTTATGCCATTCGCCGTAGAGAAAGACGAGGAAAACGACGAGGCCGACGGCAATCATATATTTTGCATACCAGAGGGAAATAATTTCCGACAAGCCCACCATGACGGCAATCATGGCCACGGCATAGAGAAAACTGCCCGGCATGTCCAGACTACCGTTCGCATTGACAATCCATTCTTCCTTGGTCATGGATACGGCTGCGATGACCCAGGCCGCTGCACAGACGGCGGCGATGAAGTAGAAAATCGTTTTCCAGCCCAGATAATAGGAAAAGAAGCCGCCCAGAGCCGGTCCCACCGAAAGGCCGCAGTAGACCGCCGCAATGGTGAAGCCCATGGCCCGGCCACGCCGTTCAGGCTGCGTAACCAGCGAGACGATAGCCATACTCGTCGCAAAAATACTGGCACTGCCGATGCCCTGCAAGAGGCGCAGTACATAGAGACCTTCCAGGGACGAGACGAAATATACGGCCAGGGAAGAAATACAGAAAACAGAAATCCCGAAAAAGAAGACATGCCGCTTGCCAATGCGGTCGGCAATCTTGCCGAGGGGCATGATCGTCACCGTCGAAGAAATCAGGAACAATTCGATGACCCAGCTCAGCTGAGCGTCCGTAGCACCATAATCCGTGCCGATACCCGGCAGGGCCGTCGTCAAGGCGCTGCTCGTAAAAGGGTTGATAAAAGACACCATCATGACCACGGCCAAAATGGTATTCTCATAAGAAAGAAAACGCTGCATGGCGAAAAAAATCCTCCTAAAATGATAATTGGAATACTTAATTATAACGCCGGACCCCAAAAAAGGCCAAGCGATTTATTTTTAACTATCAAGTTGACTTAATCAACTATTAGTAAAGTTGTATTCAGCGAAAAGCAGCTAAGTGCAGCGTATTTCAGCTAAAGGCAGATAAAATCAGCGATATGCAGCTTATTGAGTAAAATGCAGTTACAAGCAGATCCATTCAGTAATATGCAGTTGCCAGTCCATATCATCATAATAGTCGTTGTACAGTATTTTCTGTACAGTATTATTGGCTGTCGACAAGTCACTTAGCATCCGAATTATAGACAGCTGCAGCAGAAATCTATGATATGTGCTGAGGGGATGTAAAGAATTTTTAAAAAAATTTTTCGAGGTATGAATTTGAAAAACATCGAAAAAAATAGCACATATGATGAAATAAAGAAAATTCCAGGCGCCAGGCCATGGGGAGGGATTTTTACACGCCATTACTTCCGATAACGTTAAATTACCGGAAGTAATTTTTTGGCGATATTTGCAAGCCTTTGCAAGACTTTATGAATGGCTTATTTATGCCAGTTATTGCGTCAGTTTGTATTTTGTGAATCTTTGCTGGTATTTGCAAAACTCCCTATTTTACGCTCTGAAAGTGGGAAGTTTTGTGGGAAGTTTTGGACACATAGTGGGAAGTTTTTATGGGAAGAAAAAATACCGTCACAGATAACACCTGTGGCGGCATTTTTGATAGCTGTATAAATTACCACTGTTTGATGGTATATGTAACGGCTGCGGCGTCTATGTTTCGGCCATCATGAGTGTATGCCATGCCCTCGAAACGCCCCGCCTGATACCCGATGCCGACATAGGCTTTTCCGTCGGCTGTCATGACTCCGGCCTTGATTTTGTGATTGTCTTTCAAGTTGATTTTGTACACATCAACAGTCTGCTTTTTCGGATCAGCCGTAACAGCAGTTCGGTCCGTCTTTTCTAGCGCCTGTTTCGGAAGTGTAGCGTCGCCTTCTTCAATTTGCCTGGCTGTCTTTTCGGCGGCTGAATATACGTTCGGTGCATCAATGGCATATGTGACTGCGGGTAGAACTTCTCCGTCGTGAATACGCTCGATTTGCCGTGTAATCTCTCTTGATTCTCCCGGATTGACGCGCAATTGCTTTCCCACAGTCTTTGAATTGGTTGAATCATTATATTTAATTGTATTCGGCTCTGTGACGCGTTTTTCTTCTTTCCCTATGTAATTTATCATAAAGATAATGAAAAACACCGTAAAAAGGCATATAGAAAGGCAAAATTTCCAGTTGTCATGCAGAAAAATCTTGACGCGCTCATTCATCATACATCACGTCCGTATCTACCGGACACGTGCCGCCGATAGCCCCATTGAACGAGTTTTGCCAGATTTTGACAACCCGTTCGGGATGCTCGTCTTTCCAGTACGGCTCATCGTCTGGCTCGGACAACCAGATTTTTACATAGTCGGCAAACTGTGTCATGTCGATACGGTTTGTCAGCCAATCATAATTGCCATAGATGCCAATATCGATGCCAGCTTGATTGCATGTCAAGATAAATTCAAATACCGACGCCGTCAATGTAGCCGGGTCCACTCTGTCCAGGACCTGGCCAGATTCCGCTTCGACGTCCAGCCAGACGCCAACGTCGTCTGTGACGCCAGGCGATACCAACGAACGATACAGCGAAATAAAGGCGTTCGCCTCGGCCCTTGCGTCATCCGGATTTGTTGCGCCAAAGAAGTGATATACGCCAACCGACAGACCGGCTGCTATGGCGTCGTTAATATGACTTTGAAAATAATCGTCTTCGTAAATTGTGCCATCGTGGCGGCCCTGGCTCATTTTAATGACACAAAAATCATAGCCATCTTGCACTGCTGCATCAAAATCAAACTCCGGCTGGCAGTAAGAAATATCAAATCCTTGTTTCATTTTTTCTCATCCTTTCCTTCTTCGAATTCGTCCGGGACGCCGTTGTCGTCATCATCGATTAAGGCTTTACCGAAAAATCCAACGGCCGCGATAAACGACACGGACGTCAACGTCTGAATGAAAGCTGTCATCGCTTGCAAATTTCCCCGGCCGGTCTGTATCCAATCATAGATCCACGCGCCGATAAATAGAGTGATGCATAATAGCACATGTGCCAAAAACCAATAGATCATGATTTTGGGCGCACGTGCAATCTGCATTTTGACGGTACAGTTCAATGCTGTGAGTAAAAGTTGTTTTAGCTTATCCATAGTAATGCCTCAATGTGTAGACCCCGGGTCAATCGGCGACTTGATGTACTCGGCGGCAATGTGATCAATGAACCCGTTCTTCCCCTTTAGTGTTTTATAACACTCAATCATGTTTTGCACGCTGCTGTACTCTTCATCGCTGACAGCGTTGCCAGACACGACATGATACCGATGCCCCTGAATGATCCGGTCGCGTAATAAACATTTTACGCCTTCCTCTATAGCGTCATCATGGTTCATTCTTTTTTTTAGCTCGCGGATTACCCACATAATAAGCATTAGAGTAAGGGAAGGAATAACATAAGTAAGTATTGCATTAATGATAATTATTTTAGTTCACTCCTTTCGCTACCTCTTGCCATGTACCGAATCCAATGTCAGACCATGGAGGAATAGCACTATTGGAAATGATAATTCTGCCTATAGGGTATATCAAATCAAGTATGGCTAGAAGTTGCTTATTTATGACTCTGAATTTCGCAGTTCCATCGGTAATTTCTGTTATTTTCTACCCTCCATAACATACATAATAGACAACCGTATATGATTTTGGCTGCACTGTAGACGATGAACCATAAATCGGATTAGCTAGAGATGCATCGAATTTTGCCTGTATAATAGGTATTCCATCAGGCCATGATTTTGATTGAGAAAATACCGGATATTGCTCCCCATAATTATCTTTGCCGTTACTGGCAAAGGCCCCGGTTAGTTGATTACTTCTAAACATCCCATTACCACTACCATTACCAGCCCCAGAGCCACCACCTATAAGCCCGAAAATATTAGGTAACCCTGCTGATTTATTCGTTCCGGATGCCGTACTGCCTTCCAGAAAGCGGCCATCTGTCAAATTAGGTACTTTACCATCCGTAAATACTTTGGCCAGCAGAGGGTATTTTGTTTTATCAAAAGAACCCCCGTTACATGGAAGTAAATATTCATAGCTTTTCGGTGTAGCTGTTTTGGCAATAATGTCCCCGACTTCATAGCGGCAACGAGTATCTCTTACTCTCCAATGTGTATTTCCATCGGCCATATCAGCTATTGCACTCCCCGTAGAGACCACATTACTAAAATCCGGTTCTTTATATCCAGTAGTCCCCGCTGTAATACATTCCAGGTATGCCCACGATGGAAGATTTGGACTATATGCTATATCGCTGACAGCATACTTTTTATTTCGTTGTAATTGGTTTGTCATATAATTAATCGTTGATTTTAACGTATTAGGGCTGATAATCCGATTGTCAGCTATACCGGTCTTGGCTTCATCCGCCGTAGCATAAGTTAAAGATGCCGCGCTATTTGCGGCATCTGTCGCGCTGTTGGCGGCATTTGTCGCGCTAATTTCTGCCTGACTAGCGGACGATGCAGCCGCGCTTTGTGACGTTTTAGCTGTATCGGCACTGCTTGCGGCGGCTTTTTCTGACGCTTTCGCATTCGTTTCGCTGGTCTTAGCCGCTGCTGCGGATGAGCCGGAACTTGATGCACTGGTTTTAGCGTTGCTTTCTGATGTAGCCGCATTACTTGCACTGGTTTTGGCAGCAGATGCGGAAGCCGCGGCTTGTTCTGCATAACTTTTGGCGTTATATACGTCTTCCGGTGCATCCACATATGTAGTCGATAATGTCGCTTTGATAGCCATTTTAGAAAGTCACCTCATTTTCTACTATAAATTTTGCATCTTTTACCGCGGTTTCTGCCCCTACGGTGATGTCATAGGTATATGTCCCGTATGGTAATGTTGCCGTGTCACTTGGGATGATGAACAGAGTCTTATTTTTTATTTTCCGTGTCGCCAAGATGTCACTGCCATTTTTTAGAATGAACAATACATTATCTAAAACAAGGTCAGTGCTATCAGACGTTATATCCAAGATGAAGGACGCACTATCTCCACGGGTAATGGTAATATTATTGTTATCAATGCTATACATGATACCTCCTATGCTGTACGGACCCAAATATAGAAGCGTTTGTTTTTTGGTTCGATATTCAAAGGCTGACCGCCACCCGTATTTTTAATATAGGCATCGTGGATATGATTCCCGTCTATACTTGTCCGGCCTGTCCAGGACCTTTGAGCATCGAAATTCATAACGTTTGGATAATCGCTATGATAATCGCCGCCTTCATCATTCCAGTTTCCTCTAGCCGCCAAATAAAAGGCACCGTTGCCATTATAGCCTGCCTGAACGTCACGCCCCCAAAAAGCACCGGTAATGTTCATGGTGCCACGGTCATGGTTATGATTGCCAGCGGCTTTAATTTCAATATCATGGCCATGAGGTGGAAGATTTTTTACGCTAATGGTAGCGGTATTACTACCTCCAGACGTACCAGCTGCCAATGTCTTGCCTGCTGCCTGAATAAATGTTCCTTCTTCCAGGAGCTTCCATGTAGTCCCTTCATATCGTGATGATGGATTAGTCCCATCCAGGGTAATGATGGTATCCCCGACGTGAGGGATGAATCGGTCTGCAATCTTCTTAATCAGCGCATCCAGGATATCACAGTTGCCGTTGAATACGTCTACGTCATATGATTCTTCCTGCAATGGTTTTACCAGATTGTAATTCTTGGTCATATTTGGCATTATAATGGATCCTCCCTTAATGATTTATGGCTATACGCTTTCATGGCCCCATGTGTGAACTTAGCCTTCAAGTCCTTATGGCGGTTATAATTCAGCGTAACTGTCAAACCTAAATTCATAGGCACGATAGTTTCCAGCATCGTTTTTGCTTGCGCCAACTGTTTTTTGATACCTAAATTCAGCTTTATTGTCAGCGCATAGTGGGCATAATCCCGTTCAATGAGATAGCCACCAGAACCACAAATCGAATCCAATAATTCTTCCATTTTTTCATCGGTGAAGGGCCTTGTGCCGTGAATCAACGAAAGGATCCGGAACCGTCGGTCGTCCCATTTATCATCCGCTGCCGGCGATACCCCGAATATTTTTTCCCATCGTTCGAGTCCTGGGTCTGTCATGCTGGTAATGAACTGGTTATAGAAAATATTCACCAAATTATTCCATAGCGTAGACAGTTCCACATTTTCGGATTTGCATAGTGCGATGATGTCGGTACATTTATCTGTAACGGCTGGTAAAAACTTTGTAATATCAATATTCCGTGACAGGTCACCGCCTTCCGTGACTACAAAAAAGGTAGGCGTAACAATAGTGTCTGTATACCCATCGATACCGACCAATTGGATGTCATATACGTAGTACCCAGGTGCAATATTTGTATCGCTGGCAGTCAGCGTCAACGTCTGATCCGTAATGGATTTAGAAATAATCGCTTTCTTACTGGCGGTTGATTCTTTTACAGTAAAGACAATAGAGTCACTGGCCGCCGGCGTGTAGCTATTCCCGTTACTAGAATATAGGTCTATCGGGATTGTACATACTTCTTTTTGCTGAATCGTGATTATATTTTGTAAAATGGTGGCCATATGGTTACGTCCCTTCTGTCAATGACAGGGTGCCCAAAATGGGGACCGTCTCACTGTTTAATGCAACGCGGTCACTATTGCCATTGACTTTAATGTTAGTCACATCGGCAACGCCTGTTACGGACAGAATCTGTACCATCATCATGGATGCCCGGATTGTCAGAAATTCCTTTTCAGATTGTGTGCACCACTGTTGCCGCAAGGCCTTCAAGTAATTGCTTAGCGTCGTTGTCATTCGTGATTTTGCTGTATTTAAATCAATTCCGGACACAGTAACGGTTGCTGAAATATTGATGCTTGTCTTATCTGCGGCTTTTACGGTAACCGTGTGTCCAATCGGCGCAATACCATAGCCCTGCCCAGCGCTGTTCGGGTCTATCGCCGCTTGCAGTTCCGCTACAAACTCATTACTAGGCGGGTTCAAGTTGCTGTCCAGGACGACAACTTTGACCGTGCCGCCGCCATTCCAGCACCGGTATACCTTGACGCCACCGACGCCGTCGATGGCCGTCACGCGTTCACGATAATCATCCCCATTACCACCAAAGGCCTGGCTTTTCAATGCGTCAAAATATCGCTTCCGAAATGTTTCTGTATCTTCTTCGTCTTCGCCCGGAACGATGATATCCGTGATGGCCGCCGACGTAAGGCCCGAAATGGTCTGTACCGGTGTAATGTTGCCTGTGCAGTTATTCCCGGCCGTGCCGGCCGTTTCACACTGCATTTTATAGGTATGGTCCTTGTCGCTGATGAGCGACGTGACCGCGAAATTAATTTTGCCGTAGTTGAAGCGTGTGCCGATGTTGACAGCCTGGCTGAATTTTGCCTTGACTTCTGCATATGTAGCCGACTTCGGTATGATATTGAATTCGGCTGCACGCAAAATCAAGTACTGCCGGCTCGCCGTTGTGGCGAACGTCTCTGTCATGATGGTATTAGCCATAATGTACGCCTCCGCCAGCTCAATGGCCGCCGGCGCCAGCGCGTCATAGATGACGCTGCCTTCACGCTTGTCGTACTTGTCCGGCACGTTCTTCAGGAGCCGCTTCAGAATGACCGGCGCCGTCTGTGATTCAAACAACCCCATACACCACCTTTTTCACGTCTGTGACGTCTCCATAAATCGTGGAGACATTAAAATGGACGGCCACGTCGCCGTCATTGTTCGAGAATTCGAAGTCCGTGACGGCGGTGATGCGGTCGTCCTGTAATAGCGCCTCTTCGATGCGCCGCTGTACCTCTGCATAAACAAATGGAATCGGCTGCCCGAAAAGGTCGCGCAATTCGATGCCGTAATTCCAGCTGTAAATGATGTATTGGTACCGTTCTGTGTTGATAATCTTATAGATGGCCTGCTTCATGGCTTCCAGCTCGTCGCAGTAGCCGCGGATCTGGCCGTCTGTATCATAGCGGATGTGATACGTCAGCGACGGTTCGATAGTCTGCGACTCCGTTGTCACGCTGGCAAGGTCCAAATCCGGCCCGTCCGGTAGTGTAGTTACTGACATACTTCTTCACCTCTATCTGTCGCTGCACCCGGTATCTGGGTTATAATCTCTGTCGATGACGACGTAATGCTGGCCGCCCTCACAGCGGCCCAAAATGACCTTGTCGCCAACAGCTAATTCATTGTGTACGCGGTAATGTTTCGTACCTTTATACGCGTGATGATGTGATGCATACTGTGCGTCACCGCTGCCGCCGGCCGCGTCCTCTGTCTGGTGGTCCACGTCCATGGTTGCCGTCCAGCACGTTGTATTTTTTGTGAGTGATAGACATTCCGCTGGAATCGGCAATTTGTTTTCGAGCTCGATGATGAGCGGGTCCGTTGATGTCACCGTTCCCCGGAGAAAATTGGCCGTGCCGCCGGCTTGGACCGCTTCCACGGCGGCCGCCTTGATGAGCCGTAATAGCTTTACGCCGTCATTCGGCATAGTATCACCTACCCTAGATTCGTATGAATGACCGTCGTCGGGGCGTCCCCGTTAGTCCATGCATAGTTGACGTTGCCGTAGTGGTGCAGCGTATCCTGGTTTTCGAACGAATTGCCCCAACAGCCGCCGACGCCGTCCGCGCCGACGGTATGCACCTTATCA
>ERZ779697.1106-NODE-1106-length-10914-cov-3.33898_pt1 | contig 10914 bp, 4 predicted proteins | sample MGYA00511881_ERZ779697 | MGnify/ENA primary metagenome ERZ779697 (study PRJEB29588, sample SAMEA2148105) | human gut metagenome | biome: human gut; feature: human-associated habitat; material: faeces | place: Denmark | collected 2008/2010 ... | reverse complement strand
GACGGCGGCATTATCTCATCGGCCGACGAAGATGCTTACATAAAATACATCGATGTTCCCTTCACGCTTTATGACGGCGCCGCCGACCTTGATTTCAGGGCCAACGCACTTAGCGAGATGATATACGGACAAGACCCGACGTCGCCTTCGTTTGTCAGCTCCACCTTGTTTGATTATATGAAAAAGATGCACGACCCGCGCCTTTACCGTATTTGCCGCTGCTATATCCACACCACGCGCAGCCAGACCGATACGTCAGGCAACTATGACGTTACCGACGAGGTACTGGCTTGGGGCGAGCGCGGCGGCGAAGGCATCGTTCCGTGCAATGTCGGCGACGCCTGGTGGAGCGACTGGGTGAGCGCACCTGCCAACAGCGACATCCCTACCTTGGATTCACTTGTAAATCTTTATCCTGACAGAGGATACGATCAGAACAACTATAATGCCCGTATGATCAGGCCTACCATAGCCGTAGCGTTCTGCAATGCCGACTGCCCCGGCATACTTATCACCTCGGCCGAAGTAGAATTCCTGCTTGCCGAGGCTGCCTCGAAAGGCTGGAATGTCCCCGGCGACGCTGAAAGTCATTATGAAGCAGGCATTCGCGCATCAATGCAGGTGCTTAACAACTACTACGATATCGTCTCAAAGATTTCCGACGAAGAGATAGATGAATACATAGCGGAAAACCCGTTAGGCGATAATCCCCGTGAGTCGATCAATACCCAGGCATGGATTCTTCATCTTACAAATCCAAGCGAAGGCTGGGCTAACCTTCGTCGTTCAGATTATCCTGCGCTGGCCGACCGTACTTTGCTTCCTGTCCGTGGTGACTTCCCGCACGAAGACCCGAATATGCAAACACCTGTACGCTTGCGCTATCCGCTGCTTGAGGGTAGGTACAACAGCGTAAATTACGAGGAAGCTGTTGACCGTTTGGGTGGAACCGACGATTGGCACACCCGTGTATGGTGGGATGTCAACGAACAGCATTTCATGGACATTGAAAAGTTTAGTGAATCAATAAATCAATAAATTGAATAACAATGAAAAAGACATTATATAATTTGGTAACGGCAATAGTTGTCCTCTCTGTGGGAATGTTTTGCTCATGTTCTGAAGATAACGAAGGGTTCATTACGGCTACCGAGGATGATTTTCCACAAATACTCTTACCGTGGTTCGGCGACTGGGAGAATGGTGAGCCTGCAGTGTATAAGAGTATCTCACGCGACGCGGAGTTTATCGATTCAACAGTGGTGACTCCTGCTCTGTATACCACAGTGGAGTGGTTCCTTGATGACGAAAAAGTATGCGACGGCAAAAAGATTCATCTTTCACCGCTTCCTGCCGGAGAATATATCTTGAAGATTGTCGCTACTACGACAAAGGGAAAACAGACATCGAGAACGGGCAAACTTGATGTCCTGCCACTTGACGGCGACCCGGTTCCCACTGATGATGTAAGCGACCGTAAGGTTGTTCCGGGAATGACGGCGAAATTACATGGCACAAATATGGAAAAGGTGGTTAAAATAACCATAGGCGAAAAGGAAGCTGCTGCCACATTTGTTGCTAATAACGGATATGACTACATTGAATACACTGTTCCGGCAGATCTCGCTCTCGGCACCTACCGCATAACCCTCACTGACAGTGACGGCAATGTTTACGGCGGTGATAAAATAGAGGTCTGCAACGAAATTCCTGCCGGAGAAGAAACCCTTTGGGAAGGTTCGTTCAACGTAACATGGGATACACCGTTCACATATCTCCAGACGCAGTTTAAGGAATTGTTAAAGAGCGGCGACACAGTACGTGCTTATGTTACCGGTGAGGGACAGGGCACAATGGTTACCGCTTGGTGGAATAATATTCTTACAGGAAAAGGCGACCCTGAGCGCGGCGACATTATGATCAGCGGGTCTATGGTTCTGGAGTTTAAGCTTACTGACTACTCTATACAGTTGATGAACGAACAGGACGGAGCCCTCTTTGTGGGCGATGGCTACACAATTACGAAGATTACTAAAGAATGACGTTACGTCACTTTAGATTTGTTATATTTTATGTGTGAATGCAAGCCGTTGCAAATTTATTAAGTGCAACGGCTTGCTCTTCTCGCTGGTGTTGATTACAAATTGAAAACCATGAAAAAAATTCTTTTCCTTTTTTTTATGTTAGGTATGTTGACTTCAAGTGCTGCCAACAACGACGACATCGAGTCAATGGTGGAAACGCTTTTGAACAAGATGACCCTTGAAGAGAAAGTCCGCCTGAGTTACGCGCAGTCTAAATTCTCAAGTCCGGGTGTGGCGCGTTTAGGCGTTCCTGAACTGTATAGCAGTGACGGCCCTCATGGAGTGAGGATGGAAATCTGCTGGGATAGTTGGGAACATGCCGGATGGACCAATGATTCTTGTACGGCTTTTCCCGCCCTGACTTGTCTTGCCGCCACATGGCAGCCTGAGTTGGCTAACCTTTATGGGCGAATGGTAGGTGAAGAGGCACGTTATCGCAAAAAGAACGTTTTGTTAGGTCCCGGCGTTAATTTGTACCGCACGCCTCTTAACGGCCGCAATTTTGAATATATGGGCGAAGACCCTTATCTTGCTTCGCGGATGTGTGTGCCTTATATTCAAGGGCTTCAGTCCAATGGCGTAGCATGTTGCGTAAAACATTATGCGCTTAATGAACAGGAAACCTTCCGCAACCATGTTGATGTGCGAGTTTCCGATCGTGCCTTGTACGAGCTTTATCTGCGTCCATTCCATGCTGCCGTAGTTGAAGGTGGCGCATGGAGCGTAATGGGCAGTTACAACCAATATCTCAACCAACACGCAACTCATAATGCCCGTCTGATTAACGATATTCTGAAGAAGGAGTGGGGATTTGACGGAGCTGTGATTACTGACTGGGGTGCCGCGCACAACACAGACGAAGCCATCTTTAACGGCCTTGACCTCGAAATGGGCAGTTTCACCGACGGCCTTACTGCGGAAGCGCCGATAAATTCGTATGACGACTACTATCTTGGAAGGGCTTATCTTGAGAAATGCCGCAGGGGCGAAGTTCCTGATTCGATAATCAATGACAAGGCCCGGCGTATGCTCCGACTGATACTGCGTACCGCGATGGCCGGCAATTACGGCTGTGGTTCAATGAACTCTCCCGAGCATGTCGCCGCCGCCCGTAAAATCGCGCAGGAAGGCATTGTGCTGTTGAAGAACAACGGCATTCTTCCTATTGTTCCTAAGGACAATATGAAGATTTTAGTTGTTGGCGAGAATGCCACCCGCAGCTTATGCGCAGGCGGAGGCTCGAGCGAGCTGAAGCCGCGCGATGAAGTGTCGCCGCTACGTGGCATTAAGGAGCGGTTTGGCGACAAATGCACCATTGAGTACGCTAAAGGCTATGCTTCCGGACGCACGATGTATGGTAAAGTAGATGTTTTGCCGCAATCCCTCTATGATTCGCTCCGCAATGAAGCCGTTGAAAAAGCAAAAACTGCCGACTATGTTATCTACGTAGGTGGACTGAACAAAAATCATAAACAAGATTGCGAGGGCGGTGACCGTGAATCTTATCAACTTCCTTTTGGGCAAGACCGACTCATTACAGAATTGCTTGCTGCCAATAGAAACACTGTATTGGTGATTGTTAGCGGAAACGCATACGACACGCCTTGGATTGACAAGGCACCGGCGCTGGTACAGTCTTGGTATCTTGGAAGCGAGGCAGGCCATGCTTTGGCTGATATCATTTCGGGAGATGTGTGCCCGTCGGGAAAGCTGCCGTTCTCGTTTGCCTATAAGCTCAACGACTATCCTGCCCACAAGATGGGTGCTGTAGGTTATCCCGGAGTGTCCCCCGACAAGTTGCCTCAGCCCTTTGGCGGCGAAGAAGGAAAACCGCTTAATTCTGCCGAGTTGCTTAAAGCTGCCGTGAAAGGCTGGAAGGGCATCGACTTCTGCGCTTTGCCGGGAGACGGAACAAAGAAGGATGAGACAGAGGTATATGGCGAAGACATCCTCTTAGGCTATCGTTGGTTTGACTATTTCAAAACGAAAGTGCGTTTCCCCTTCGGCTTCGGCTTGAGTTATACCACATTCAGCTATGGCAAGCCCACTGTCAAGGGGCGCACGGTATCGGTGACGGTGCGTAATAGCGGACGTGTAGCAGGGCAGGAAGTTGTACAATTCTATGTCGGCGACGATAAGGCTTCAGTAATCCGTCCTGTAAAGGAGCTTAAACATTTCGAAAAAGTTGCGCTTGAGCCGGGAGAGACAAAACAGGTTTCATACACCATCGACGACGACGATTTGAAATATTTTGACGAGGTAAGACACGAATGGGTGGCTGAACGCGGCGCGTTTACTGTTTATGTAGGTTCGTCTGCAACAGACATTCATGGCAAGGTGAAGTTTAATTATTAATAGCATCGGTAATGAGGCTTGTCAGTAAAATTAAAATATTGATTGCTGTGTTTTGCGTTAATATGACTTGTGGCGCAACGACATTGAAACAACGTGTTGACCGGCTCTATAACAGTATGAGCCTGGCTGAACGCGTGGCTCAGTTGAGGAGCGTTTATATGTCGGAGCTGTTTACGCCGGACGGTAAACTTGACGAGAATAAATGTAGAAATTTAATTCCTTACGGCATAGGGCATGTATCCCAATTCGCTATGGATTTAGGCAAATCGCCTGATGAGCAGCGTGATATGGTGGCAAGGTTGCAGAAATGGCTGATTGAGAACACGCCAAACAAAATTCCCGCACTCATACATGAAGAGGTGCTATCAGGTGTGAATGCCTTGGATGCCACTGTTTATCCTCAACAGATAGGTATGGCTTGCACATGGAACACGGAACTGGCAGAAAAGAAAACCCGGCTTACGGCTGCTGCGTTGCGTGCTATTGGCGGAACGCTTGCCTTGTCCCCGATGGTGGATGTGGTTCGCAATCCATCGTTCAATCGCCTTGAAGAATCTTATGGAGAAGATGGCTATTTGTCGGCCGCAATGGGAGTCGCCTTTGTGAAAGGATTGCAGATGGGAGGAAATCTTCATGAAGGCGTTGCCGCTTGTACAAAGCATTTCCTTGGTTATGGCGGCGGTGCCAATGCTCCCGAAAAAGAACTTATGGAGGATATTCTGCTGCCTCACGAAGCTATCATCCGTCTGGCGGGCAGCCAGGTGGTGATGACCGGCTACCATACGCTTAACGGTACGAGATGCGTGGCTAACAAGTGGCTTCAACAGGATTTGCTGCGCAAGTATGTGGGGTTCGACGGACTCCTTGTCAGTGACTACGGCTCTATTCCACAGATTGACGAGTCTCTTTCGCCATTAGAGTTGTGTGCCATGGCGATGAATGCCGGCAATGAAGTTGATTTCCCCACAGGTGAAATTTATGCCAATATTCCTGAGGCGTTGGAGAAAGGACTTATTAGTGAAGACGTGCTGGAAAAGGCCGTCAAGCATGTGCTGATGTTAAAGGCAAAGCTTGGCTTGCTCGACGATACTGCGCGTCTATACAGCAACGGGCATATAGAGTTTGACACAGACGAAGAGCGTGCCACCTCTTATAAGCTTGCGACTCAATCCATCGTATTGTTGAAAAACGGCAATGCAGGGAGTGATGCCGAACCAATCTTGCCACTTACATCCGAAAAACTTTCAAAACTTGGCGGCCGTGTGTTCCTTACAGGACCTAACGCAAATTCAATGTGGGCGCTTGCCGGTGACTATACCTTCCAGTCAATGCATTATTTTTGGCAAGGTAAGGAAGAAAGTCCGCTGCGTCCAAAATACGTGTTCTTGAAAGATGGCATGGAGCAGAAGATGCCTAAGGGAGCTACGCTGTTTTATTCACGCGGGTGCGACTGGACTGATGTGCCTGAAACGGTGATGGAAAAAGGTGGTGACCCGAGGGTGGCTGAACAAAAGATAATCGACAGCCGTATGGTCGACAGCAATGAACCGGCTAATTGGGATGAAGCATTACAGATGGCCCGTCAGTGTGACGTAATCGTTGCGGCTATGGGCGAAAACGTGATGCTTAGCGGCGAAAACCGCGACCGTACAAAGCTCACACTTCCCGGGCGGCAGGAAGAATATGTAAACGCACTTGTAGCTACAGGAAAACCGGTGGTGCTTGTTGTGTTTGGCGGACGGTCGCAGGTAATCAGCGATTTGGCAAAGAAATGTGCGGCTGTACTTCAAGCCTGGTATCCGGGTGAGGAGGGAGGAAATGCTGTGGCAGATATTCTTTTCGGCAATGTTTCTCCGTCAGGAAAACTCAGTGTCAGCTATCCTGCCGTTGAACTTCATGAGCCTGTCTGTTACAATTACGGCGTGGAGAAAGACTCTCGCATAGCTTGGCCGTTCGGTTATGGTTTAAGCTATACTTCTTTTGAATATAGCGACATGCAGATGGACAGACAAGTTGCCACCACAGCAGAATCGTTCAGTCTTAGTGTAAATGTAAAGAACACGGGTAAGGTTGATGCTGATGAAGTGGTGCAAATCTATGTCTCTCCAGTTGATGGCGATTCCAAGTTGAAGCCTATCCAACTTCAAGGCTTTGCACGGGTAAGTCTCAAGGCCGGCGAAAAACAGACAGTGAGGTTCAGACTTTTCCCGGAGCAGTTAGGATATTTTGCCGATGGACAATGGAATATTGCCCCGGGCCGCTACATGGTCAAGGTTGCAGCGTCATCGCAAGACATACGGCAGGAGCAAGAAATTGTGCTTACGGGAAAGCATCATGTAAAGAAACTGCGCGAACATTATCTGTCAGAGGTGGTGAAATGATAAATCAGTATTAATTTCGCAAACATCCCGTATCCTCTGCAATAGTTGTTTGTTGCCTTCTTTCTGTTGAATGCAACTGTAACGGAAGTCTTTATTAAAGAACTTGATAGTTAGTGTGTTACAAAGCGTGCTGCTTCGAAAATCGAAGCGGTGCGCTTTGTGCCGTATATTGAGAATATGGATGCTGTGCGTTTGTTGCATAATGCAGGCATAATATGTCACAAACGCTTGACAGCAAAGGTAATAACGTACATTATCATATCAAAAACTTAAAAATAAATGATTTTATTTTGTCTTGCCCCCGATTTGCATTATCTTTGCACAAGAAAAGCTGCATCTCGGCATAACGTTCAAGCAAGCTTGACGATTCTGCTCTCGATTTGCATTATCTTTGCAGAAGAAAAGCTGCATCTCGGCATAACATGAATGTTTTATGCCGGCAGGGCAGAAGACCGCAGCGATTTATTTTTGAGAACAAACAATTATATACCGTAAATATGATTCTTTTTTTCAGAACTCCATCACAAAGCGTTATTGCTACCGAAGCTGACCATCAGCTCAATAACGAGGAAATAAAGGAACTGTGCTGGCTTTATGGCGACGCCACACTCGTAGAAGACAACTGCCTCAGCGGATATTTCGTAGGCCCGCGCCGCGAGATGATTACCCCCTGGAGCACAAATGCCGTTGAGATTACACAAAACATGAATATGAACGGCATTTCGCGTATTGAGGAATACTTCCCCGTAAGCAGCAAGGATGCCGACCATGACCCCATGCTGCAGCGCATGTACGACGGACTGGACCAGAACATTTTCACTGTTGACCACAAGCCTGAGCCTATCAAGCACGTTGACAATCTTGAGGAATACAACGAGCAGGAAGGTCTGGCGCTGTCGCCCGAGGAAATTGAGTATCTGCACAAGATTGAGAAAGAGCTTGGCCGCCCGTTGACCGACTCTGAGATCTTCGGTTTCGCACAGATCAACTCAGAGCATAAGATTTTCGGCGGTGTGTTCATCATCGACGGCAAGGAGATGGAGTCGTCGCTCTTCAATATGATCAAGAAGACGACAAGAGAGAATCCGCACAAAATTCTGAGTGCATATAAAGACAATGTGGCTTTCTCACAGGGCCCTGTTATCGAGCAGTTTGCCCCGGAAGACCAGTCTACATCTGACTATTTCCGTGTTAAGGACATCGAGAGCGTTATCTCTCTGAAGGCCGAGACACACAACTTCCCTACAACCGTAGAGCCGTTTAACGGTGCCGCTACCGGTACGGGCGGGTGTAGGTTCATGGCCTATCGCCGGAACAGCCGTTTACATGACTTCTTATCCGCGTATCGACGGCGGACGCGACTGGGAGGACATCCTGCCCGTGCGCAAATGGCTGTATCAGACACCTGAGCAGATTCTTATCAAGGCTTCTAACGGTGCGTCAGACTTCGGTAACAAGTTTGGTCAGCCGCTGATCACTGGTTCTGTGCTTACATTCGAACATAAGGAAGGCGACGAGAAATATGCTTACGACAAGGTTATCATGCTTGCCGGCGGCGTTGGCTACGGCACAAAGCGTGACTGCCTGAAGAAGGAGCCGCAGAAGGGCAACAAGATTGTTGTTGTTGGCGGTGACAACTATCGCATAGGTCTCGGCGGCGGAAGTGTTTCTTCTGTAGACACCGGCCGCTACAGCAACGGTATTGAGCTTAACGCCGTTCAGCGTGCCAACCCCGAGATGCAGAAACGTGCTTACAACCTTGTACGTGCATTGTGCGAGGAAGATGTAAATCCGGTTGTCAGCATCCACGACCACGGTTCTGCAGGACACGTCAACTGCTTGTCAGAGCTTGTTGAGGAGTGCGGCGGTCAGATAGACATGACCAAGCTGCCTATAGGCGACAAGACCTTGTCGAGCAAGGAGATTATAGCAAACGAAAGTCAGGAGCGCATGGGTCTGCTCATTGACGAAAAACATATTGAACACGTGCGCAAGATAGCTGAGCGCGAGCGTGCCCCGCTGTATGTAGTAGGCGAGACTACAGGCGACGCTCACTTCTCGTTCGTTCAGGGCGACGGCGTTAAGCCTTTCGACCTCGACGTTGCTCAGATGTTCGGTCATTCACCAAAGACCTATATGGTGGACAAGACCGTAGAGCGCCATTATGAAAACGTAACTTACAGCCAGGACAAGCTCGACGAGTATCTCAACCGCGTGCTGCAGCTTGAGGCCGTTGCCTGCAAAGACTGGCTCACAAATAAGGTTGACCGCAGCGTAACCGGCAAGATTGCGCGCCAGCAGTGTCAGGGCGAAATACAGTTGCCTCTGTCCGACTGCGGTGTCGTTGCTCTCGACTATCGCGGACGCAAAGGTATAGCCACAGCCCTCGGACACGCTCCTCAGGCAGGTCTGGCTTCGCCCGAGGCAGGCAGCGTGCTGTCAGTAGCCGAGTCGCTCACCAACATCGTATGGGCTCCGCTCGAGGAAGGTCTCGACAGCGTAAGCCTCTCAGCCAACTGGATGTGGCCTTGCCGCTCACAGGAAGGCGAGGATGCACGTCTTTACAGCGCCGTTAAGGCTCTGTCAGACTTCTGCTGCGACATCAAGGTGAACGTTCCTACGGGTAAAGACTCTCTCTCAATGAGTCAGCAGTATCCCGACGGAACAAAGATTATCAGTCCGGGAACAGTTATCGTAAGCAGCGGCGCTGAGGTTTCAGACATCCGCAAGGTTGTGTCTCCCGTTGTAGTAAACGACGCCAAGTCGAGCCTTTATCACATCGACTTCTCGTTCGACGAGCAGCGTCTTGGCGGAAGTGCTTTTGCACAGAGCCTCGGCAAGGTAGGCGACGACGTTCCTACAGTGAAGAATCCTGAATACTTCCGCGACGCGTTCAACACCGTTCAGGAGCTTATCAAGAAAGACCTCGTAATGGCAGGTCATGACATCAGCGCCGGCGGTATGATAACCACTCTTCTCGAGATGTGCTTCGCCAACACAAAGGGCGGTATGGACATCGACCTGAAGGAAATCAGCGGCGACGACATGGTTAAGATTCTTATGGCAGAGAACCCCGGCGTTATTGTTCAGATTGCCGACAAGGATGCCGAGGAGTTCAAGACAATAATGGACAACAACAGCATAAGCTACGCCAAGATAGGCAAGCCGGCTGTAGGCACACGCACTCTGAAGGTTACCAAGGGCGCGTTCAACCACGAATTTGACATCGACGCTCTGCGTGACGTATGGTACAAGACTTCATATCTGCTCGACCGCGACCAGAGCATGAACGGATGTGCCGAGGCACGCCGCGACAACTATAAGAAACAGCCGCTGGAGATGAAATTCAACGACTCGTTCACAGGCAAGCTCGAGCAGTATGGCATTTCTGCCGACCGCCGCGAGCGTACAGGCATCAAGGCTGCCATCATACGTGAGAAGGGAACCAACGGCGAGCGCGAGATGGCTTACTCGCTCTATCTTGCAGGCTTCGACGTAAAGGACGTTATGATGACCGACCTTATCAGCGGCCGCGAGACTCTCGAGGACATCAACATGATTGTGTTCTGCGGAGGATTCTCTAACTCTGACGTATTAGGCTCTGCCAAGGGATGGGCAGGAGCGTTCCTCTTCAACCCGAAGGCTAAGGAGGCTCTCGACAAGTTCTATGCCCGCAAGGACACCCTGTCGCTCGGCATCTGCAACGGCTGCCAGCTTATGGTTGAGCTTAACCTCATCAATCCTGAGCACGAGAAGAAGGCCAAGATGCTGCACAACGACTCACACAAGTTTGAGAGCGCGTTCCTCAGCCTTGACATACAGCAGAACAACAGCGTTATGTTCGGCTCACTGAGCGGCAACAAGCTGGGCATCTGGGTGGCTCACGGAGAAGGCAAATTCTATCTGCCTGAGGGCGAAGACAAATATAATGTTGTCGCAAAATACAACTATGCCGAATATCCGGGCAACCCCAACGGCTCCGACTATGCCGTTGCAGGTATCTGCTCTGCCGACGGACGCCATCTGGCAATGATGCCTCACCTTGAGCGCGCCATCTTCCCGTGGCAGAACGCATGGTATCCGGCTGACCGCCG
>ERZ779697.1098-NODE-1098-length-10989-cov-3.05067_pt1 | contig 10989 bp, 12 predicted proteins | sample MGYA00511881_ERZ779697 | MGnify/ENA primary metagenome ERZ779697 (study PRJEB29588, sample SAMEA2148105) | human gut metagenome | biome: human gut; feature: human-associated habitat; material: faeces | place: Denmark | collected 2008/2010 ... | reverse complement strand
TAGTTGGATAGTCTGACATAACTTGGTATTTGGTAGAATGCAAAGGTAGAAAAAAAGTAGAACACTACGGGAAAACTCAGGAAAAAACAAGAAAACAATTGCTACCGCTTTTCTACCGGATTTTATGGGTCAGTAGAAATGCGGAGGGGATAAAAGAAAAACCGCTGATAATGATTGATTATCAGCGGTTTTCGTTGTATTACCATTTGATTAAGTGATCCGCTTGGTATCTGAAATTAGCCCTTTTTATCGGCAAATACCAAGCGGCATCTTATTCTGTATCAGAGTCTTCTGACGTTCAGTAACAATGTTCGATTTGAATGAGTAACACAATGTGGTAACACGGTTAATAAACACTTACAACGGACTCTCATCGTCCGTTCATTTGCAAAGGTACAGCTTTAATTTGAATTTACGGTTCTTTTTATGGGGTTATTTTCTCTTGTTTTCATTTGACAGACTCGCACAAAAAACCACAGACCTCTACTTTAAGTGCCTTAAAATGAGCATCAGAGTATGATTTAGAGTATGAAAATGGGTTTGATTGATAAATAGCTCTAAAATCCTTCAGATTTCTGTTGTGTATTTTGTTTTTTACAAGGCCTGCCCCGTACCTTTGTGTCGCTTCCCGGTTGAAAGGTACCACAATCGGAAGCAGATTGTCACACTAAAATAACAGAATTATGAAACAGGAACATTATATCAAGGTCGTGAACGATGTGGTTCAACGAATGGAAAGACACGCCGATGTAGTGATGAACGTGAAGCAGGTGGCGGAATATCTCGGCTTGTCAGTCGGAGCCGTCCGCAAGCGTTGCCAGCGCAATCAGTTGCCCTATCATCTCAATGCCAAGCATCTTTATTTCAGCAAACTTGAAGTGGATGCAGCTTTACTCAACCGAAAATAAAATGAGAGTGCGTTCTTATGACTATATGGGGCAGTTTTGGCGGGAGAATGAAATACAGATGTTCTCGGCAAAGGAAACGCAACTGTATTTCTTTCTCTTGGCGGAATGTAGACGCCGATGTTGGCTAGTCCCTTTCGGATGCAGCACGCAACGAATCACCAACAATCTTGGCATAAGCCGTCAGACACTCTGTCGATTAAGAAAGAAACTGCAAGACCGTGGGCTTATCACTTACGAAGAGGGAAAAAACAATTCTTCCGTTCCAGGCTATGTCCTTTTAATAAAGCCGGACTGCCAAACGGCACAGCATAATGTTACGGCAAATGGAACACAGGATGGAACAGCAAGTGGAACGGCAGAGGGAACTATTATAAATAATATAGTCAGAATAAATAAATCTATTATCTCTAAAGAGAAGCCTTTGCTTTTGGATGAATTGCAAACTATCCTACAAAACGACTGTGAATGGCTGGGCAACGTGAAGGAATATGTAAAACAGCATGGAATGGAAGTGGATGACATAAAGATACAGGAAATGCTTGGAGAGTTTTTCCTTTACCTTCGGACATGTGGCATCCAGTCCAAAACGCCAGCCGATGCGCAGCAGCATTTTGTGAACTGGTTGATGAAAAAAGGGAATAACAGAGGCTACAGGCAGAAGGCTCATCCTGCTTGGCAAGTCGGCGTAAAACTGACTGACGACAATCCGGACAAATTCAAAAACACATCAGAATGGTAGATATGATTTCAGACAACAGAATAGATTTCAGAGCGGCGGTAAATTTCTTTGCTGAGCGGAAAGTATGCCTGCAACCGCAACGGCTGCATATACATTTGCCCAATGCCAATAAAGTGTTGGATGCCGGGTTACGGCATTTCTTGGGCTGTAACTACATGTGGCAGCCCGAATACGACAAGGTGGCGGACTGGCTGACCGACAACAAAGGATTAGGACTGTTCTGCATGGGCAACTGTGGCAGGGGAAAGACGACCATTTGTTTACAGATACTTCCTTGTATCATACAGCACTATTTTCACAAAGTATTCTCCATTTGTCTGGCACGTGAGATGAACAGGCACTATACCGAAGTGATGCGTAACCATCTGCTCGTGATTGATGACATAGGGCGTGAAGAACCGTATCAGGAATACGGCAACCGCTTCAACGTGTTCCCCGATTTTGTGGACGACTGCGAGCGTAAGGGAAAATTTTTGATTACGAATACCAACTGCACCAAAGAACAACTGGCAGAAAAGTATGGAGAACGTACCCTTTCCCGACTGAAAGCAACAACACGGTTAGTGGTCTTTGCAGGAGAGGACTTGCGGCATGGATAAATGCTGGGCTTGCCCAGATATAGCCCACTATAACTTCTCCACAAGCTCCGAAGTTGTGGGCTCTCCCGAGGGGCTTATGGCTCTGCCCTAAGAACCCGCAAGGACGCCACCCTTGACCCGGCAAGGACTTTCGGCCCTGTGCAACCCGACCAAAGAGTTACCCCCTCTTTGGAAACTCCGCCCAGTGGTTTCCACCCCTGAGAACCCCAAGCAGGAAGTGACCCTCTCCCTGCACCCTCCGATTAAGGCGCAGCCCTAATAACCCGTTTTGTGAGACTCAAAAAAACAGACAAGCTATGGCACAGAAAACATCCGTAAACATCAAGCCGTGCAACATCGGCAGCAGCGAAGCGCACAACAGGCGCACAGCAGAATACCTTGCCAATATCCGCAAGGAGAAGTTCTACATCCGCACCGACCTCATGGCAGGAAACGAAACGTGGGTATCACCTGATTTCGGCGAGGCCACGCTTACCGACCGCTACAATCAGATAGCCGCAATGGTCAAGGAAAAGACAGGCCGGGCGATGCAGACCAAAGACCGGGAAAGGGTGAACAAGAAGACAGGAAAGGTGACCATCGTCCGTGGCAGCACTCCGCTCAAGGAGGGCGTGGTTGTCATCAAGGACGGCACAACGATGGAGCAGTTACGGAAGTTCTGTGAGGTGTGTAACGAGCGTTGGGGTGTCACAGCCCTGCAAGTGTTCATCCACCGTGACGAGGGGCATTACGGAACGCCCGGCGACAATGCCACATGGAAGCCAAACCTGCACGCCCATATCGTATGGGATTGGATGAACCACGAAACGGGCAAGTCCTGCAAGCTGGACGAGAAAGCCATGAGCGAGATGCAGACCGTTTTGGCTGAGTGTCTTGATATGGAAAGGGGCACCTCAAAGGAGGTAACGGGCAAGGAGCATTTGGAACGCACGGACTTCATCATCGCCAAACAGAAGCTGGAAGCGGAGCAGGCTGAAGCCAAGAAGAAAGCCGCCCTCGCCGCAAAGGAGAAAGCCGAGACGGAACGGCAGTTCATTGAGGGCGAGAACAAGGCGAAAGAGAAATACCGCCAGTCCCTTGACAATGACATCGCCGACAAGGAACGTCAGTTAAGGGATGAGCGCAAGGCGAAAGTGGACAGCATACTTGACAGCTTCGGCAGCCTCGTAGGGGTCGGCAAGTCGGCGACTATGGAAAAAGAAATCGCCAGACTTAAAGCCGAGAACGAGCATATCAGAAAAGCCTTTCCAAATGTCATAAAAGCCGAGGTTGATAAAAGAGCCAAGACATTGACTGCTGAGAAGCAGGAAGCCGAAGCGGAACGTGATAGGGCTTTGGTGCAGAGCCGCTCGCTTGCCATTGAAAGGGACAAGGCGGTACGGCAGCTTCAGGAGCAAAAGGACGGCGAGAAACAGCGCATTGACCTTGCCGTAAGCCGTGCCATGGCGGAGAAAGACAAGACAATCCGCCTATTGCAGGATGCGCTGAAAGCGAGCCGGGATATTCTTAATTTGCTTGCTGGCATTCTCTACAAGGCCAGCGAGGTGTTCAAACGGGCAGTCGATGCGATTGTCCATTTTGGCACGGAGCGACATAAGTCATTCTTTGCCCCATCCGAAGCAGCCGACATCAAAACAGTAATGCAGGAGTATGGGGAAACAACCGAACAGCAGAATATGATTGGTGTATGGCTTTGTTATTATGCGGAAAGCCAACAGCCTTTTGACGAATTAAAACATTGCCATACTCTCAATGAGGTTGGCGATGTCGCAGAGGGAGCGTATGATTGGAAAATTCAGAGAGGGCAAGGAGGAATCAAACATAAGCTCTAAATGAGAACAATCTTATTATATTATACAAGGCTATCGAACTCCGTTTTAGCATCCAATATCTCTTCTTTCCACACATCTACAGGATTCTCTTTTATATAATTATTGAAATCTGAAATCACATGCTGTATCATTTCCCTGTTTTCTCTAAACATAGAACATTTTGAAGCATCATTATCTCTACAATATTTGGGATTACCGCATTTTTTGTATAGTTTACAGAAACTGTCACCTGCCCAATCGGTTGATTCCCATTTGCAAATTTGACAGTCCTTTTTAAGGTATCCATCTTGATAAGCTTTTACTTTTCCCACAGTATATAGTCCACCGCTATTAAAGAAATATGGAATGCAATCATTGTATGGCATACTGATTTCATAAATACCACGATGGTATTGTTTATAATTTCTGCACGTATATACCTCCTTATCTACAAAACTTTTTTGTGTTGAATATAATATGTATTTTTGAAAAGGTTGTATAAAGTCGTTCTTAAAAAAGGTCTTTCGTTTGAAATTATGCAACCGTACCATGCCACCTTCCGTTATTTTGGTAGAATTTGTAATATTTAGTATGTCATCTTCTGACTGAATATGAATTTCAATGATACGAATACCCGATTTTTTCTTTTCTTGGCTACACTCATGCGTCACAAAGATTTCTATAAATATGGGAGGAGTTGGCCTATCTTCACATTCACAAAGCAAATCGGCAATGAAACCATTATATCCTCGTTCTTGGGTACATCTTGAATAATATTTTTTCAGATTATATTGAACAGTTGTCCTACCTGTGCAAATTTCATTCATACGGAATATGCAGGCACCGTACTGGCTGCATTTCTGATGGGCTTCCATTTCTAAAACAATGCTTTCCTTTTGGTTAAACCAATCCATAATCATCTTTTCAGCTATGGAATGCAAATATTTATCGTAAGAGCATTTTTCTGTTTTATGTGCAAAATGCCATTGACGAACATTGCCACGCTTGGCTATCATTTCATTATGACAATGTGGGCAGAAATACCGTTTCCCGCATACTTTGTCTGCACTGTGAATGTCAATGATGTTGTTATTTACATCAAGAGCAAAGTGTTGGTATTTTTGAGAATGTTGCATCAATATACACCTTCTTTTTCTCTGATTATGCCTATATTACTGTTCGTTAGTTCTGATTTCGTGATAAGTATCTGATTAAAATTCGGTTTCCCTACTTGTATCTGCCCATTAGAGAAAACATATAAAAAGGCATTTTTAAACGTCTTCTTATAAACAGACTTTCCTTTCTTATCTACAACTTTCACTTTAACCTTATACTTATCTGTTATAAAATAATCTGGTGTTGTTGATTTAAAAGAAATAATTACATCTTCATGAATTTCCCCCTCAATGTCAAGAATTGCGACTTTACGCACAACCTCCATGTCAGTCAAAGGCGTGGTTGTTTCAGGCTCACTTTGTGTAAATGCAAAAGTAGATGTAAGAAACATAATTACCAACAAAGTAATTTTTCTAATTCCGCTAAATTCCTTAAAACTCATAACTCACATTTTTTATTCAAAAAAGCGCAGACATTCGCCATACGCTTCACGGTTCACCACAAACCACAACTAAATATGGGATGCCTGCGCCCGTATGGGGACATTCCCAATATTAGTTGTTGCTCTTTTCCTCGTAGTGGTGAAAGTGAAGCTATTGAGCAATATGTCTTGGCAAGAGTTATCTCCAGCCAACTACAAAGGTAGTGAATTCCTGAAATAAGTCACTTTATTTTGGCAAAAATCAGCAATTTGAGGTCTATTTTATTACTCGTTTGTACCTTTATTGACTCGCAACTCATGTAATATATTGATTTTTACAGGCAGTCAATAATTCCCAAACAATTCCTTTATTGTCTTAACCTCTATCATACTAACCGAAGCCAAAGTAGGGGGTGTCCATTTCGGCCCCCTCATAAAAAATAAAATCATAAGTTGAACAGTTAAGTTAAGGATGCAGAGAGGGGGTTACCAAAATGGCACCCCTCACCAAAAGACTAATCCATCGGTTGAAATATGAATTTGAGAATGTATAGAGGGGGTCGTCATTTCAACAACCCCCTATCAATATCAGCACATTAGGTCTTTATTTGGAATAGTCGTCTTTATTTCCATGCCCTGAACATCTTATCTCCAATGTTCTGCGACACATATTGCATGGGTAGTTTCGCATAGATTTCGGTTGTCTTTATAGAGGTATGCCCCATCATAATTTGCAGCACCTCTTTGGATATTCCCTGCCCAAGAGCCACCGTACAGGCGAATGTATGGCGGGCGACATGGGAAATCATTGACGAAGCAAGTGGGTACAGAATGGTGAGTTAAAAACGCAAGCGGTTAATAATGAGCGGATTTTCAATATCTGGAAGAAGTCGCAGAAACGGATTTTGGAGAAATGCTGAATTGGTTCAGTTACCAAACCGTTAACAGGTTGTTACCGAAAAGGGACGGTGTTAACCGGAGGGTCGAAAAAAGTTTGGCGACGGTTTCTTTTTCTGTGAAACACAGCATTTTGCGTAGCGATGAACGCTTACATCAATAGTAAATTTGCAAACAAAAAATGTAGGCGTATGAAAATTGAGAAATTCAAGGTCTTGCTCTACCTGAAGAAGACCGAACCCGACAAGTCGGGCAAAGCTCCCATCATGGGAAGAATTACAGTAAACCGGACAATGGCGCAGTTCGGGACGAAATTGTCCTGCACCCCGAAGCTGTGGAACGCACGGGAAAGCCGTCTGGACGGGAAGAGCCGCGAGGCGGTGGAGACAAACGCGAAAATAGAGAAACTGCTGCTCGCCGTGAACACGGCATTCGAGGAGTTGCAGGGACGGAAACGCGATTTCGACGCCAAGGCGGTGAAGGAACTGCTGCAAGGCAGCATGGAGACACAAATGACGCTGCTCCGCCTGTTCGACAGGATGATCGAGGAGCGGAAAAGCCGTATCGGTATCGACGTGTCCCCGACCTCGATGAGCACGTGGCATTACGCGCGACTGACGCTGGGCGATTTTGTCAAGAAGAAGTATAAGATGAACGACATCGCCTTTGGCGCTCTGAACGAACAGTTCATCCGGGAATACCAGGCTTACACGGAGGGGGAACGGGGCTATTCCAACCAGACCACACGGCATTACCTCGCCCTGCTGAAGAAGGTCTGCCGGACAGCCTACAAGGAGGGCTTGTCGGAGGTGTGGCACTTCGTGCATTTCAAGCTGCCCAAGCAGAAAGAAAGCACGCCGAAGGCGTTGAGCCGGGAGGACTTCGAGAAGCTGCGGGATGTGGAGATACCGGAGAAAAGACGTTCCGTCGTCATCACGAGGGATCTGTTCCTGTTCGCGTGCTATACGGGAACAGCCTATGCGGACACCGTGTCGGTGACACGGGAGAACCTGTTCACGGACGACGAGGGCAGCTTGTGGCTGAAGTACCGGCGCAAGAAGAACGAACTGAAAGCCCGCGTGAAACTGCTGCCGGAGGCCGTCGCCCTGATAGAGAAGTATAAGGACGACACGCGGGAAACGCTGCTGCCCCCGCAGCATTACCGCACTCTCCGGGCGAACATGAAAATCCTGCGTGTCATCGCCGGACTGGAGACCGACCTCTGGTATCACATGGGGCGGCACTCGTTCGCCTCGCTGGTTACGCTCGAAGAAGGTGTGCCCATTGAAACTATCAGTAAGATGTTGGGACATAGCAATATACGGACAACACAGATTTATGCCCGTGTCACGCCGAAGAAGCTGTTCGAGGACATGGACAGGTTCATCGAAGCAACCGGCGATCTGGAACTGGCGCTATGAGCGGAACAGGAACGGATTTATCATCGTCAAAGGATATATCGAACAGGATTTTAGGCATTGGCATTCAATGGCCTTGCCGCTCATTCCATAAAACATCATTATCATTTGTATCATCTAAAAAATAATTCTATGCGCAGCACATTCAAGATATTGCCTTACATCAACAAGAAAAGAATCAAACCGGACGGCACGTGCGCCGTCCTCTGCCGGGTGTCCATCGACGGGAAGAACATCCTTATCACCACGGGAATCACTTGCCGCCCGGAGGATTGGGACAGCAAGAAAGGAGGCATCCGCACGGCACGTGAGAACAACCGGCTGGCGGAGTTCCGCCAGAATCTGGAACGGACCTACGACCGCCTGCTCAAAGAGCAGGGAGCGGTCAGCGCGGAACTGCTGAAGAACGCCGTAACGGGAGTGGCGAGAATCCCGCAGACCCTGCTCCAAGGCGGCGAGGCGGAAAGGGAACGTCTCAAAATACGCTCGGAGGAAATACACTCCACCTCCACCTACCGGCAGTCGAAGACCACACAGCTTAACCTGCAACAGTTCCTCCAGTCCAGAGGCATGGAGGACATCGCCTTTGCCGACATCACGGAGGAGTTCGGACACTCGTTCAAGCTCTTCCTGAAAAAAGATCTGGGCTATGCGACGACGCACGTGAACCATTGCCTGTGCTGGCTGAACCGCCTTATCTATATCGCGGTGGACGAAGGGGTACTGAGGTGCAATCCGCTGGAGGATGTGCCCTACGAGAAGAAGGACCCACCCAAGATGCGGCACATCAGCCGCGGCGAACTGCGGCGCATCATGGCCACGCCGATGGAGGACGAAAAAGTGGAGCTTGCCCGGCGCATGTTCATCTTCAGCTCGTTCACGGGACTGGCCTACGCAGACCTGCGCAACCTCTATCCGTGCCATATCGGTAAGACGGCGGAAGGAAGGCCCTATATCCGCAAGCAGCGTGAGAAGACGAATGTGGAGGCGTTCATCCCGCTGCATCCGGTAGCGCAGCGGATATTGTCGCTCTACAACACGGAAGACTATTCACGTCCGGTGTTCCCGCTGCCCATCCGTGATATACACTGGTTCGAGGTACACGCCTTGGGCGTCATGATGGGCATTGAGCAGAATCTCTCCCATCACTGCGCACGTCATACCTTCGGGACCCTGTTGCTCTCGGAAGGCATTTCGATAGAGAGCGCGGCAAAGATGATGGGACACGCCAACATCAACAGCACACAGGTCTATGCGCAGGTGACGGACGGGAAAATATCCAAGGATATGGACCAACTGATGGAACGGCGCAACAGCCGGAAAGAAGCGGAAACGAATTGAAATTGAATAAAATAACAACAAATGTATGGAAAGACATATCATTACATTGGATGAGCGCGGCACGCTCCATGTGCCGGAAGCTCCCGGCACTTCCATCTGGATGGACGAGCCGGAATTGGTGGAACTGTTCGGGGTGATTGCCCCCACACTCCGCGCGGCGGTAAAGGCGGTGTACAAAAGCGGCATCGTAACACCCCACGAAACGGAACGGCGCATAAGCCTGCCCGACGGGAACAGGCAGGTGGTGTACAGCCTCTCCCTGATTCTCGCCCTCGCTTTCCGCCTCGATACCTACGGGGCCCGGCGACTGCGGGAATATGTCACCGGCAGATTCGGCGACGACGGCAAAGGAGGAAAAGGGATGCAATTGCTCATCATGCCAAACATCCGGCATACGGGTTACGCATGAAAGGATAAGGCAACCCCTATATAGCAAGCGGGAGTATCGTCCCTGCCTGTGCGCCGCACTTGTCTTCCGCTCCTCCTATCCGAAGGAACAGGTCGAAAGCAGTCATTGGAAGACGGTCAGTCCCCGTGATGGAACGCCTCGCGGTAGCCCTCACGCAGCATCCGCTCGATGTCCGACTCGCGGTAGAGGATTTTTCCTCCCAACTGGATATAGGCCATGCGTCCCGCATCCCGGTGTTCCTGCAAGGTGCGTCGGCTGGTCTTCAGCAGTTGCGCCACCTCCCTGTCTGTCAGGTAGCGTTCTCCGCCCAGCACGGGGCGGTAGTTCTCCGTCAGCCGCCCGACCTCCGCCAGCGTCCGCTCCAACTTTTCGAGAAGACGGACCACCGGCCCGCTTTCCCGTGTCATCAGTTCATTCAGTTCGTTCATTCTTTTACGATGGATTTAGTGGTACAATCATTCGGTGCGGGGTCAGATGCTTTTCCCTTTCAGGGCCGCCCGTCTGCGGCGCTCCTCGACGACGGGGATGATGCGTTGCACATCCTCCGCACGGTAATACACCTTGCGCACGATTTGCGAATAGCCCAACGTGCCGTTGCTGCGCAAGGTCTGCAAGGTACGGGGACTGACCTGAAGGATGCGGCACACCTCCGCGCTGTCCAGCCATTCGCCCAAACGCTTTGCCTCCGACTTGCGCCGGATTTCCTCCACCCGGTTTACGAGACGGTTAAAACGTGCCATGATTTCCTCGAAGGTCTTTCTCTCGATAACTACTACTGTTTCCATAAATCTGTTGCTTTAATTGTGAATACTGCCGCAAAGTAAAAGGGTTCCGGCGGGATATGGTGCATCCGGGCCTTGCGTGGCAGCATTTGGCTTCGGTGTGGAAGCCTGTGGCTCCGTTTGCCGGCAGCAAATGGGTGGCCCCATCCGAAATACGGGAGGCGAAAAGAGAAAATCATGTAGGGGATGATGGATTTGCAGGGGGAACATGGACGGGTCGGAGGAATGTAGGATAAAGGGAAGTAAAAGCGACGGCCAAGGCTTACGGGAGGAACGACAACGGTATGGAAACGGGGAAAATCGGAAAAAAAGCATAAAAGGGGGCGGATTGGAGGTGAATACCGCCGGATTTTTGTACATTAGAGGCATCTAAATGTCAAAACACGGGTTGCTGAAGGTTGCCCGGCCTAAAATTTTATGCCTATGGTGGAAGAATTTGAATTGCTCGAAGAGACGGAGGTGCAGTTTGAGGACAGCGACTGCGCAGAGTCGGTGTGGCACGGCGTGGGGTACTGCGAGAGCCTGTTCTGCCGGAAGAAGCCGGCAGC
>ERZ779697.1097-NODE-1097-length-10993-cov-1.75882_pt1 | contig 10993 bp, 10 predicted proteins | sample MGYA00511881_ERZ779697 | MGnify/ENA primary metagenome ERZ779697 (study PRJEB29588, sample SAMEA2148105) | human gut metagenome | biome: human gut; feature: human-associated habitat; material: faeces | place: Denmark | collected 2008/2010 ... | reverse complement strand
GGAAAACTGCTTGCATATAACGAATCTTCATACAATCTGAGTTTCACCAGCAATGCAGACCTCACTGAGGCGGCAGACAAGAAGAATATGTCGGTCAATGAGCTAAGAAATGAGATAGTTTATAAGACGATACTTATACTTGAGCAGAATGGAGACAGTCTGTCCGTGGAGCTTCCGATCAAGCTGGATGCAAATGGCAACATGAAATTCACGATAAGCGGCTCACAGCTCAATACATTTTATATGAATGTTTATGGTGCAAGCTCAGTTGATGCCCTCACCGATGCACAGAAGAATGCTACAGCAAGGGAAGTATTTGACTATATGAGAAGTGATGAACTTTTCAATATCTCGGGTGATTATTCGGATGCCTATGTGCTCAAGATCCTTGCCGTGAGATATGAGGTATGGCTCAACAGATACCAGCAGTACATGACAGTGGATATCGCCAACAATATAAGTCAGCAGAGCTATGCTGCGATAACTGAGAATATGGATACACTGCTCGGAATGGATGTGAGTATTGAATCAAACAGAGTATACAATGATGCAATATATTTTTCGCATATAATCGGATATATCGGCAACATTTCAAATGAGGAGCTCGAGGAGTACAATGCGAAGCTTGACGAGAATCAGCAGTATGATTCCAATGATATGGTTGGAAAGCTTGGTTTGGAACAGTCGTACGAGGATCAGCTTCGTGGTGTTGACGGTTCCCAGAAGATGTACGTTGACAACATGGGAAAAGTCCTTGAGATTATAGAAAAGACTGATTCTGTTGCAGGAAACGATATTTACCTCACACTTGACTCTGATCTTCAGAAATACTGCTACAACGCACTTGAAAAGGAATTGTCGTATATTCTCCTTGCAAATCTCAAGAACGTGACGACATCCAAGGAGAAAGAGGATATACCTATAACGGATGTGTACTCGGCATTCTTTGACAACAACATTATAGACATAAAGGCCCTTAATGCTGCGAATGCAACTGACAATGAAAAGAATGTGTACAACACATTTGTATCAAGCAAGCAGTACACACTCAATGCGCTTTCGGACATTCTGAAGAGCAGTCACACGGAACTGTATAATCTTTCGGATCAGTACAAGGATTATATGGAGTTTATATGCGAGACGCTGAGCTCAAACGGCATATATGACAGCAGTGCAGTGGATAAGGACAGTGACACATATAACAACTATGTAAATGACAAGATATCATTATATGAGTATCTGAAATACTGCATAAGCCAGGGAGTAATAGACATAACCGGCATTCAGACAAGCAGTGATTATTATGATACGGATGAGATATACAATGTTATTGTCGATTATGTACTCAAAGAATTTGAGGATGACTCCGATTTCGACAAACGAGTCTTCAAATATATGATATTATCAGGTGAAATAACAGGTTCCCAGGTAATATACCTGTTATACGACCAGGGAATCCTTAATAGTACAACAGACGAAGATTACGAGGAATTTACGTCAGGTGTCCTCAGCAATTTTGAATTTATTTACAGAAAGATCAAAAAGCTTGAGATAACACCTGCCATGCTTGCTCTTGACCCATGCTCGGGATCCATCGTGGTGGTCGATCCGGCGACAGGAACTGTAAGGGCTATGGTAAGCTACCCAAGCTACGACAACAACAAGCTCACAAATGTGATCGATCCTGACTATTATGCCAAGATAACAGAAGATAAGACGACCCCTATGTACAATCGTGCAACCATGCAGAGAACTGCACCGGGTTCCACATACAAGATGCTCATTGCTGCAGCTGGTCTGCAGGAGGGCGTTATAGACGTTGGATCAGTTATAACTGATTACGGTACATTCTCAAAGGTTGTTCCTTCACCGGCCTGCTGGCTCAGAAGCGGACACGGAACACTTGGTCTCGCTGACGCCATAGAGGTATCGTGTAACGGTTTCTTCTATGAGGTTGGATACCGCCTTGCCACAGACAGCAAGGGAGTATATCAGGATGCACAGGGTATAGATAAGATACAGAAGTACGCTTCGTTATTTGGACTTGACCAGAAGTCAGGTGTGGAGATAGAAGAGATGGATCCGCATGTGTCAGATACTGATGCGGTACGTTCTTCTATCGGACAGGGTACAAATAACTATGCGCCTGTCCAGCTTGCCAGATATGTGACAACCATCGCCAATGAGGGCAACTGTTATGACCTGACACTGGTGAACGAGATAAAAAATATAGATGGAAGAACAGTGTATAAGAGTGACAACGTTCCTAAGAATACAGTTGATCTGACGGACGGCCAGTGGGCGGTCATAAAACAGGGAATGCGTCAGATGGTAAGTGACCACACAAGTCCATCGGCTCTTATAAATCAGATAAATGTCAATGTTGCCGGCAAGACGGGAACAGCAGAGGAGGATACCACAAGGCCGGATCACGCATTGTTTGTGTCATTTGCGCCTTATGAGAACCCTGAGGTCAGTGTAACATGTGTTATTCCACATGGATATACATCGGGTAACGCAGAGGAGCTTGCCGGAATGGTGTACGCATATATGTATGACCCTGACAAGCTTGATACGCTTGACATAACAGGAAACAACCAGATGTCAGATTAATTGAGATACCAAAGATATATCACAGAACCTGTGTGTAGGAAATAATATGACAGGAGCAGATGATATGGATGGTATGGACAGATTATCAATCAAGGCAGACAGATCAGGCATAGTTGTCTATGTACCGGCGGCTATGTCTGTAAATGATATCTGCTGCGATCTGTATTGCAGGATCCTCGATAATATAAGTGCCTTCCAGAAAAAAGGAACTGTATGTATATCTTTCAGGGGATGTACCCTGGAGCGTGGAGACACGGAGGAGATAATCAGTTTTTTAAACAGCATTGATAAGATTCATGTCAGATTTGCAGCTAAACCTGACATAGATCAATATACAGGTTCCGGTGTCCGGGATGATGGGGATCGTGAACCACAACAGGCAAAAGTCAGTATGGCTTTGCCGGATATGACTAAAACGCACAGTGACAATGAAAGACCATATATCTTCCGCGGTGACATAGGGAGAAAGCAGACCCTTGAGATCAGGGGAAATGTCATTATCCTCGGAGATGTTGCCAGGGATGCCAGGGTTGTATCCGGTAAGAATATCGTGGTCGTTGGGGAACTGGCGGGAGCTGCCATAGCAGGTAAGCTGGCGGCTGGAAACAATTTCATAATAGCGATGAGAATGTGCCCACAGCTTTTGCAGATAGGAAAAGCGAAAAGTACAGGAATCAGACTTCCGGGTGCAAAAAGAATGCCAATGATAGCTACGAATGATGAAGGGATTATAAATATAACCTACATATGATAGTAAATTTAGGAGGATTTTTATTATGTGTGAAGTTATTGTTGTTACATCAGGAAAAGGCGGAGTTGGCAAGACGACCACATCGGCGAACATAGGAACCGGTCTTGCGTCCCTCGGGAACAGAGTGGTGATGATAGATACAGATATAGGTCTCAGAAACCTGGATGTTGTGCTTGGCCTGGAAAACCGCATAGTCTATAATCTGATAGATGTAATAGAGGGAAACTGCAGATATAAGCAGGCTCTTATAAAGGCGAGGAACTACAACAATCTGTACCTGCTGCCTTGCGCGCAGACCAGGGATAAGACAGCGGTCAGCCCGGAACAGATCATCAAGCTCATAGACGAGATAAGAGACGAGTATGACTACATAATCATTGACTGCCCGGCCGGTATAGAACAGGGCTTTAAGAACGCCATAGCTGCTGCTGACAGGGCTGTCATAGTGACAACTCCCGAGGTCTCGGCCATAAGGGATGCAGACAGGATAATCGGTCTGCTCGAGGCGTATGGAATTGAAAAACAGCACCTCATAATCAACAGGATAAGATATGATATGGTCAAAAAGGGCAATATGATGTCCGTCGATGATGTGGTTGATATACTTGCAGTGGATCTGCTTGGAGTGATCGCCGACGATGAGGACATAGTCATATCGACAAACAAAGGAGAACCGGTCGTGTGCAGCAACACGAAATCGGGACATGCATATATGAATATATGCAGAAAGATAGTGGATGATTCCCTTGAAGTTGAAGATTATTATTCAGGGAAGAACCGCTCACTGCGTTCGCTTTTCAGACGTAAAAGAGCCTGAAGGGAGGAATATGGGGATGAATAAGATATATTTATATAACACAGGAAGTTATGCCAAAGAAAGGCTTATAAGCATGCTGGCTTCAGACAGGATAGGGTGTAATCCGGATTTCCTGGACGATATGAAGCATACCATAAAGCAGGAGATAGACAGATACATCAATGTAAAGGAATCAGATATCGATATCCAGGTCAAGGAGCGTATGCTAGTGGCATATATTCCATTGTTAAGCGTGGATACAGAGAAGAAGGATAACGAATATACATACAGAACAACAGGACGAGGATCAGTGAATTATGAACTTATTCAAGAAGGATCAACTGAACTTAAAACAATTCAGTCTTGATCAGGATCAAAAAAAATACAGTATACTGGATTACAATTTCAAATTGTTTTTCCTGATAATAGCAGCCATGGCCATGGGTACTGTGATCATAGTGAGCGTAGATGAGACAAAACTCACAAAGCAGTTGATCGGTGCCGGGGTGTGTATACTGGGAATGATAATAGTATCACTCATAGACTATAATTTCATATGCAAATACTATATGGTACTATACGCTGCAAATATAGTGCTGCTGGGACTTGTACTGGTGGTAGGATCAGGTGCGGATTCCCATGGAGCCAGCAGATGGTTCCAGATATCCGATTCATTTACCATACAGCCATCAGAGTTTGCCAAGATAATACTGATAATCTGCACGGCTGTTTTTCTTGAAAAACATGCGGATGATCTGAACACGGCAAAGACGCTGCTGAAGCTTGCAGCTTTCCTTGCAATACCGATCGGACTTATATTTGCCGAGCCGGATCTTTCAACCACGATATGTATATGTGCAACATTGTTTATAGTCATATTTATAGCGGGGCTCTCACTCAAGATAATAGGTATTGCGGTACTGATACTCATACCATTCTTTGGAGGCTTCTTCTGGTATATCCAGCAGGACAACCTGCCTCAGTTTCTGAACGGATATCAGAGACAGCGTATACTTGGACATATGTATGGAGGCGGATCCACCCAGGATCAGCAGAACAACTCGATCATGGCCATAGGATCAGGACAGTTGACCGGTAAGGGGATCAACAGCTCTGATGTGGCAACCGTAAAAGATACAAATCTCATATCTGAGCAGCAGACAGACTTTATATTCTCGGCAGTGGGAGAAGAATTAGGTTTCATCGGAAGTGTTATTATTATTGCTATTTTACTGCTCATAGTGTTACAATGTATTAGGGTTGCTAGGCGTTCCGGTGATAAAAAGGGAATGTATATAGCAACAGGTATGGCAGCACTGGTCAGCATCCAGTCATTTATCAATATTGGTGTTGCCACATCCATACTTCCAAACACGGGATTACCTTTGCCATTCATAAGTTACGGACTGAGTTCACTCGTCAGTTTGTGTGCCGGAATGGGCATGGTTCTCAATATAAATTTGCAAAAGAAAAAGTATTAGGAGGATTTTCATGAATATTGGTTTGATAGCACATGATGCTAAGAAAAAACTGATGCAGAACTTCTGTATAGCATATAGAGGAATTCTTAATAAGCATGAGCTTTACGCAACAGGAACTACCGGAAGACTTATTGAGGAGGTTACCAATCTTACAGTTCACAAATATATTGCAGGACATCTTGGCGGTGAGCAGCAGCTCGGATCACAGATAGAGAACAATGACATCGATATGGTCATCTTTCTGAGAGATCCGCTTCATCCAAAGAATCATGAACCTGATATAAACAACATATTTACATTGTGTGATACACATAATATTCCGCTTGCGACTAATCTGGCAACTGCCGAGCTTCTTATACTGGCACTTGACAGAGGAGATCTTGACTGGCGTGAATTCTACAAGTAAATATATTTCAGCACCGTTATCAGGCTGTTGAATATATTTCGGAGGTTATATTATGTTTAATCAAAGCAGAATAGGAAAATACATGCGAAGAAGTATCTCTTTGATACTTGTGTTGGCGATGGTCCTTCTGACCGGCTGCGGAAGCAAGACCTACAAAGCTGGAAAACAGCTCGACATAGGTGTGTTGCCTGATCTTCCGGTGTATGGGGAGCTCGGAATGGCATACGATAACGCTGTGATAGCACAGGGCGAGGAGATAGATGCCGCAAACTACAACGGATGTTATGCCGCTATGCTTGTCGATGAGACGACCAAGGATACCATAGTGGCCCATAATGTACATGGAAAGATATATCCGGCAAGTATGACCAAGATCATGACAGGTATACTCGTTATGGAGAGCATAGAAAAGGGAGATATATCCCTTGACGATGTGGTAACTCTCAACAGAAAGGTCACATTTGACGATTGGGATGCCATGGCCAGTGACCTGGTCGGAGGCTGCAGCCTGACGGTCAAGAACCTGCTGTACGGTCTCATGATAACATCATACAATGACTGTGGTGTTATACTTGCAGAGCTGATAGCCGGCAGCGAATCAGCATTTTGTGACATGATGAATGAAAAGGCGAAGGAGATTGGTGCTACAAATACCCACTTTGTCAACTGTCATGGACTTCACGACGATGACCATTACACTACAGCGTATGATCTGTATCTTATAATAAAGGAATTTTCAAAGCATGACCTTGCGTATGTGATAGATTCACTTGATACATATGATTTCACATACACGGATGCAGATGGCAATGAACAGGTGGTAACCATAGAGCCGACAAATGAATTCTTAACTGGTGAGGTAAATTTTCCAGATGGATACTCGATAGGTTCGTGGAAGACCGGAACCACAGAGGAGGCACTCAACTGTCTTATCATGGAGCTTAAGAACGATTCCACCGGTGAAGAGTATATAGCTCTTGTAGCCGGAGCAGATGGAAAAGAGGCACTGTACAGCGCCATGACTGAACTTATAAATAAGGCAAAGTGATGTGTGTATCTGACATATATGATACGGACATTATTTGTATAAATTTTACATCAAGATTCAGGAGGCATGAAAAATGATTCACATTATTGCAGGAGATAAGGGTAAGGGAAAGACAAAGGCACTGATAGATAAGGTCAACAATGAAGTAAAGGTTGTTTCCGGTACGGTAGTATTTCTTGATAATAACAACAAGCATCTCTACGAGCTCAGCAACAGAGTCAAGATGATCAACTGTACAAGCTATGGAATTAGCAAGCTGGATTCGTTCACCGGATTCGTGCGAGGAATAATCTCCCAGAACAGTGATATTGAGAAGATTTATATAGATAATTTTAAGACGGTTGCATACGTTGGAGAGTCACATATCGTTGAGGCATTGGACGAGATAAAGAACATATCCGATATGTTCAATGTTGATATAGTGATCTGTCTGGCAACAGATGTCAATGACGTACCAGAGGATTTCAAGGACTGCGTTATTGCGGCATTATAAGCTGGATGCCGCCTTATATTTCAGATAGAATGTGGTTGGCATATGTATGTTGCCAGCCATTTTCTGTGCCAGAGTAAATTACGGGAGACATATTATGGCGACAATAAAACGAAAAAAACAAAAGACAAAGATCGAACTTCCAAAGCTTAAAATGCCGGGCTTTGGAACATTCCTTTTTGCACTCGTATTCATATATATACTCATCAGGGTCGTTGCGTATGTTAATGATTCTGATCCGATAATATTCACGGTTGAGCAGAGTACGTACGATACTGATTTCACGGCTACAGGGCTTGCGGTAAGAAGTGAGACTGTCATAACCGCCTCGGCGACGGGAACACCATGCTACTATATAAGAGATGGCGAGAAGGTATCCAAGGGTGCAAATATATATGCCATTGACAGCTCGGGCTCCATGCAGGCAGCAATGAGCGACATGCAGGAGAATGGTTCAGCACTTCTCACGAGCGCAGATTACACAAGTCTGAACAATCAGATAAAGATGTTCAAAAATGGATTTTCGGCATCCAATTTTGGTAATGTATATAATTTCAAGACAAGCATCGACAACAAGCTTTTAGAGCTCTATGAGGAGCTTGCTCTTGAGCAGGTCAGCAATGGTTCTTCATCATTTTCACTTGATGCCCAGAAGGCGCCGTTCAGCGGACTTGTCACATACTATCAGGATGGATATGAGAGCGTCGATGTGAAGAATCTGACACCTGAGCTTTTTGATAAAACTGTGTATACAAAACAGTCACTCAAGTCAGATGGCCAGGTTTCTGCGGGCAGCGCTGTATGTAAGCTTATCAACGATGAGGAATGGAATATTGCCATATCGCTCAGCAAGGATGAATTTGAGAAGGTTACACAGAATGAATACGCTTCATTTACCATCAATAATTCGAGCAGAAAGATTAGATCGACATACGATAAGATCGAAAAAGATGGTCATTATTATATAGTGGTATCATTCAACAAATATATCGCGCAGTATGTAAATGAAAGATTTCTGGACATCAACTTCATGTTCGAGGAATCCAGCGGTCTGAAGATACCGGCTTCATCCGTAATAACAAAGGATGTATATATGATACCTGTGGATTACCTGACAGGAGGCAGTGGTGATTCAGATCTGACTCATTTTAATCAGGTAACATATGGCAATTCGGGAAGCACTTCAATAAAACAGATATCACCGATAATATATTTTACCGACAAGAGATTCTGTTATGTTGATCCGTCAAGTATAGATTCAGATGCGGTACTGCAGAAGAATAATTCCAAGGAGACATTTTCCGTTGCCACAGCCGCCAAGTATACGATGGATGGTGTTCTGTGTGTATCAAGAGGAACTGCGGAATTCAGAAGAATAGAGGTTATCGTATCGGGTGATGATTACTCGATCATCAAGCCGGATCTTTCATATGGAATATCCAGATATGACAGAATATTACTGGACGGACATTCCATGAAAGAGGGAGAGCTTATATATCAATAGTACAGACACAGGAGATGATAATATGCTTAAAGAAAATTACGAAAAAGTAAAAGAGAACATAGTCAGGGCATGTGAAAAGGCCGACAGATCACCGGAGGATGTCACTCTGATCGCCGTTAGCAAGACAAAGCCTTTGTCAGATATAGAGGAATTGCTCAGTGATACGAATGCCGTTGATTTTGGTGAGAATAAGGTTCAGGAGCTTGTGGACAAATACGAGAATGTCTCAAGACCTGTAAACTGGCATATGATAGGTCACCTGCAGACGAACAAGGTAAAATACATTGTAGATAAGGTGTGTATGATACACTCCGTTGATTCGTTAAATCTTGCCAAAACCATTGAGAAGGAGGCTGCAAAGCATGATGTCACAGTCAATATTCTCATTGAGGTAAATGTTGCACAGGAAGAAACAAAATTTGGACTGTCATGCGACGAGGTACTTCCGCTTATCCAGGAGATAAAAGATTTCCCTCATATCAGGGTTAAGGGTCTTATGACTATCGCTCCATTTGTGGATGATCCCGAGGACAACAGGGTCTATTTCCGCAAATTGAAAGATTTATCACTTGACATACAATCTAAAAGCATTGATAATATCGATATGAGCGTCTTGTCGATGGGTATGACAAACGACTATGAAGTTGCAGTTGAAGAAGGTGCAACGTTGGTTAGAGTTGGCACGGGAATATTCGGTGCCAGAAATTATAATATTTAAAGGAGAACAATCATGGCAAAGGGAAATACAAAGAAAAGTTTTCTTGATTATTTCAAATTAAGTGATTCAAGCGACGATGACTTTGATGATGATTTGTTTGATGAAGATGAAGATGACTATGAAGATGAAGACGATATGGACGATCGCTTAGACGATGAGTACGATGATGAGGATGATTACGATGCGCCTCAGACAGAGTCCAGAGTGAAGGCTTCACCGCTCAAGTCCTTTAATAAGTACAAAGGTTCTGCATCATCTGACAATGGATCGGCCAGATCAAAAGCTGCAAGATCTTCTCATGGTCAGCAGTCAGGAGCAGGTAATGGAAAGCTCGTATCGATCAACAGCAGATCCAGAGCAATGGATGACAGTGAAGTATTTGTTATCAAGCCGGACGAGTTTGACGATGCGCAGATGATAATCGATCATCTCAATCGAGGACAGATAATCGTAATAAACATGGAGGATCTTGATCTTCCAACTGCACAGAGAATAGCGGATTTCATTGGAGGAGCAAGTTATGCTGTGGATGGTCTGTTTCAGGCTATTTCGGGCAACATATTCCTTGCCACACCTAATGGAACCTACGTATCTGGTGATTTAAGAGAGGAATTGGCTGGAGGATCTCTTCAGGGGGAAACTCTTTCAAGTAAGGCAACTTATTAATATATGTTTTTACGGGGGATTACATATGCTTACACCAGTTGATTTACAACAGAAGAAGTTCACGCATGGAATGGGATATGCGCGAAAAGATGTAGATGCATTTTTTGACATAGTTGTGCTCAGCTACACAGAACTGTATAAGTCCAATGCAGATCTTACCAATCAGGTGAAAACTCTGACTGACAGTTTAGTACATTACAGAACAACCGAGTCAAAGCTCCAGAAATCTCTCATGCTAGCAGAGAAGAATGCTGAGGAGTCTACAAAGAACGCCACTGATAAGGCGAGACTGATAGAGAATGATGCCAAGATCAAGGCTAATAATATAGTGCAGGAGGCCAGGGAGGAGCTTGAGCGCATAGAGGGAAGTATTGATGGAATAAAACAGCAGTACAAGGACTATGTATGTGCATTCAAGGCTCTGATGGAAGCCCATATGAATTACCTTGCCCAGAATCCTATCAATGAGGAGATGGGACTTAATTTCGACGATGTATTAAGCGAGGGCAGTTCAAATGCT
>ERZ779697.1089-NODE-1089-length-11065-cov-5.27766_pt1 | contig 11065 bp, 10 predicted proteins | sample MGYA00511881_ERZ779697 | MGnify/ENA primary metagenome ERZ779697 (study PRJEB29588, sample SAMEA2148105) | human gut metagenome | biome: human gut; feature: human-associated habitat; material: faeces | place: Denmark | collected 2008/2010 ... | reverse complement strand
TCTTTCATCCCTTGACGACAAAATCGAGCTGAACCGCCGGATAAATGGCAATTTAAACATAGCCGCATAAAAACATCTATATGAAATGGATTCGTGAACATATTAGTAAAATGCCAAGTTTCAATTACTTGAATGATCATCTTTCGACCATTGAGAATACGATTGAAACCAATCCAGACTTATGCATTGAAGTCTGCAAAAGTATGATAGAAAGTCTTTGCAAGACAATTCTTACTAATCAAGCTGTCGCATACAATACTGATTGGCAGTTTCAAACTTTGGTGAAACTAACATTGGAAAATATGTTCACAGACGAATTACACAAAACGGACAAAATAGAATTGATTAGACGGATTGCATCTGTTGTCCAAAAACTTGGTGAAATGAGAAATAGTTCAGGTTTTGCTTCACATGGGCAAGATAAACAACATACCCCCTTTGACAAGACTACAGCCTTATTGACATACAAAACGACAGATGTAATAGGAGGTTTTATTCTGCACGTTTATACCAGTTCCAACAGACCCAATTCACGCATCCATTACGAAGATTGCCAGTCATTCAATGAATTGTTTGATGAAGAAAATCCTTTGGAGTTAGGCGGTGTGATTCTCTCTGCTTCTGAAGCCCTATATAAGCAAGATTACGAAGCGTATAAAGAAGTTTACTATTCTTACTTGAACAACTTAAAGAATTAGCGATATGTCATTCACAGAAGGAAGTTATGAAAACGCATTGATTACCCTGTACGAAAACATGGGGTACCAGCATCTATATGGTCCGGACATAGAACGCGATTATTATGTGCCGTTCTACGAAGAACAGGTGTTGAATAGTTTGACCACAATAAATCCAAGCAAGCCACAAACTGCCATCCACGAGGCTATTGCCAAGCTGAAAGACATAGATACCGGAAGCCTGACTCAAAAGAACGAGCTTTTCATGGACTATCTTCAGCATGGCATAGAAGTTTCTTACTTTGACGGCAAAGAACAGCGCAATGAAATAGTCTACTTGATTGATTATGAACACGTCAATCTAAACGATTTTCAGATAGCCAACCAGTGGACATTTGTAGAGAATTCTGAAAAGCGAGCCGATATGATTGTTTTCATCAATGGGTTGCCGCTTGTTGTCATTGAACTCAAATCACCCTCACGAGAAGAAACAGATGCATCAGAGGCATATCTTCAACTGCGGAACTATATGAAGGAGATTCCATCCTTATTTATATATAATGTATTCTGCGTGATGAGTGATATGGCTTGCTCCAAAGCAGGAACAATCACCAGCAAGGAAGACCGATATATGGAATGGAAAACCAAAGACGGTGATTATGAGAGTACGGATTTTGCCGATTATGACACCTTTTTTGAAGGAATATTCGCCAAGGAACGCTTGATAGACATCTTCAAGAACTTTGTATGTTTTTCAAAAGACGAATCAGGGGATGCCAAGATATTGGCAGCCTATCATCAATACTTTGCCGTAAAGAAAGCAATAGAACGTACAAAGATTGCTATTGGGAATGATGGAAAAATAGGTGTGTTCTGGCATACGCAAGGCAGCGGGAAATCACTGTCAATGGTATTCTATGCCCACTTGCTGCAAGAAGAACTTTCACAGCCGACCATTGTTGTGATTACTGACCGCAATGACTTGGACGACCAACTCTATACTCAATTCTCCAAATGCCAAGACTTCTTACGTCAAGTTCCCGTACAAGCAAAAAGTCGGGACGATTTGAAATCCCTACTGTCCGGACGGGAAGCAAACGGCATAATCTTCACTACCATGCAGAAGTTTGAGGAATCGGATGAGCCTCTTTCTTTGCGGAAAAATATCGTAGTCATGACTGATGAAGCCCACCGTGGACAATACGGCTTTGAAGAGAAAATCAGAATGACTAAAAATGAAAAGGGAGAAGACATAGCCAAACGAGTCATAGGCACTGCAAGAATCATTCACGATTGCCTGCCCAATGCCTCTTATATCGGTTTTACGGGAACACCAATCTCCACCAAAGACCGCGATACTGTAGAAGTGTTTGGCAACTATATTGATGTTTACGACATGACACAAGCTGTGGCTGATGGAGCTACCTGCCCGGTATATTATGAATCGCGCGTAGTCAACCTGAACTTAGATGAAGCCACCCTTAAAGCTATTGATGATGAATATGAACTTCTCGCAGAGGAAGGGGCGACAGAAGAGCAGATTGAAAAGAGCAAGAAAGAGATGTCGCATCTGGAGGAAATCTTGGGTGCTCCAGCTACAATAGATTCCCTTTGCCGAGATATTTTGAAACACTATGAAGAAAACCGACAATATGAACTGACGGGAAAAGCCATGATTGTTGCCTATTCACGCCCTATTGCCATGAGTATATATCACAAGATATTGGAACTCCGTCCTGATTGGGATGAAAAAGTAAAGGTAGTAATGACCGGAAGCAATAAAGACCCAGAGGAATGGCACGACATCATTGGCAACAAACAATACAAGAAAGAGCTTGCCAAACGCTTCAAGGACGATAACGACCCGATGAAGATAGCCATTGTTGTGGATATGTGGTTGACAGGTTTTGATGTCCCTTCTTTAGCAACCATGTATGTGTACAAACCCATGAGCGGACATAACCTGATGCAGGCCATTGCCCGTGTAAACCGAGTATTCAACGAAAAGGCTGGCGGATTAGTGGTTGATTATATAGGAATAGCCAAGGCACTGAAAGAAGCCATGCACGACTATACCCGGCGCGACCGTAAGAATTTCGGAAATCCTGATATTAAAGAAACGGCTCTGCTTAAATTCAAAGAGAAACTGGAAGTATGCCGTGACCTGTTTCATGGCTATGATTACAGTCATTTTCAAACCGCATCGGATGCTGAATGTGCCCAAACTATTAAAGGTGGCGTGAACTTTATCATGTCGCCCGACAAACAAGAGAAGCAACAAACATTCCTAAAGGAAGCTATGCTACTGCATAACTCCATCACATTATGCCGTAGTCTGCTAAATGAGCAACAACGCTACGAAGCCGCTTTCTTTGAAACCGTCCGTACCCTCCTCTCACGAATGACAGGCAAGGGAAAAGTATCAAAGAAAGAAATCAATGCAAGAATTAGCGAATTGCTAAAACAGAGCGTAAAAAGTGACGGGGTAATCAACCTGTTCTCAGATGTCAAAGCAGAATTCTCTTTATTTGACACCGCATTCTTAGAAGAAGTATCAAAAATGAAGGAGAAAAACATAGCGGTTGAACTCCTAAAGAGATTGTTGGCAGAACGTGTGTCGTTGTACCAAAAAACTAACATTGTGCAGGCTGAAAAGTTTTCTGACCTATTGAACCGTTCCTTGTCCTCCTATCTGAAAGGCTTGCTTACCAACGAAGAGGTCATACAGGAACTCTTGAATTTGGCAAAAGAAATCTCGTCTTCCGAATCTGCTGGGAACGACTTAGGTCTTACACGAGAAGAAAAATCATTCTATGATGCCTTGACGAAGCCGCAAGCCGTACAAGATGTTTATACCAATGAACAATTGGTTGCCATGACCAAAGAACTTACAGAGGCTCTTCGTAAGAACCGGACAATCGACTGGCAGAAAAAGGAATCGGCACGGGCTGGTATGCGTAAAATGATAAAACGACTACTAAAAAAATACCATTATCCACCCGAAGAAGCTGCCAACGCATTGGAAACAGTTATCCGTCAATGTGAACAATGGACAGACAATGAAGATACCGCAAGTGAACCGAAATTATATAGCTTGCAAGAAAGCTCTTACTCAATGGCGGCAGAACCTAATGTAGAATATAATAAACGCAATAAATAGAATGAACGAACAGAAACTGACAAAATATCTTGCTTCTTATAAAGAATGGCTGACTCAAAATCCATCAGCAGCCAATGAGGCGAAACAAGAACAGATGGAGGCACAGCAAAAAGCTCATGCTTTCACCAAAGAACGGCTTCTTTCCTTGTCGGAAGATGATTTGTTCGAATATCTTTCACCCCTATGGGCCATGGCTATGTGGGGCAATAAGCATTATCAGATTGATAATATCATAGAAGCCAATGGGATTGAATTGCTCCGTAAACAATTCGCCAATTTGATTTATGGAGAAGCCGACATTGAAAAGCGATGGGATGATTTCCGTTCAAAGATTAAAGGTATTGGTCCGGCTATTATGAGCGAGCTGTTATGCAAAACTTATCCCTCGCAATATCTACTCTGGAATAAAAAGACATACACCGGATTTAAAACTTTGAACATTGACAATCTCCCACGTTATGAGGCAAGATTGGACGGGAAAATGTATGTACAGCTATCCGGCATCGGACGGGAATTGCTCGCGAAGTCCCAGGAATACGGATATAATGAAATCTGCGATTTGTTGGCGTTAAATTCTTTTATATGGAATGAGTTACAAGACGATTCTATAGATTGCACCATTTCCGACAAGGAAGAAGAACTTATTGCCACGAGCAAAAAAGATGCGACTTTCATCCACAATGACATCCGGGACAAAGTGGCAGAAATCGGTCATTGCCTAGGTTTCCGGGCTGAGGTTGAAAAGAAAGTTGCCGCAGGCGCGGTGGTCGATGCAATATGGGAAGTCACCATTGGGAACATGGGGCGCGTGATTTATGTGTTTGAAGTTCAAACTTCCGGCTCTATCGACAGCCTGATACTAAACTTAATGAAAGCCAAGAACAACAAAGCGGTTCAAGGCATTGTCGCCGTCACAGACCAAAAACAGATTGAACGGATTAAAAAAGAGATAGAATCGCTCCCCATAAAAGATGAAGTGAAATTTTGGGATTACACAGAGGTGCTAAGGATACATGAAGCCTTGCAATTCGTAAATGAATCCATTAATCGGCTCGGACTTGTTCCGAATGGTTTGTAACAAAAGATGCTGCATTTATGAATGATTCCAAAGTCAAATAAAGCTATACGATGAAAGATATTGATAAAAAACTTATAGAAACCATCAGTCGATACACAGCTTCGGGGATTGAGCAACAGGTGGATTATGAAAAATTCTACCTCTATTCGCTTATCACGCACTCAACCGCCATCGAAGGTTCTACCGTAACAGAGGTGGAAAACCTATTGTTGTTCGATGAAGGCATTGCTGCCAAAGGTAGAAGCCTTGTTGAGCAGATGATGAATGTGGACCTTAAAAACGCTTATCTTTTCGGTTTTGAATGGGCAAAAACATCCAAGCCCTATACAGTCAATTTTTTATGCGAGTTGGCAGCTAAAGTCATGCGACGTACGGGTTCTGAATACTCCACAATGGGCGGCAACTTTGATTCCTCAAAAGGTGAGTTGCGCCGATGCAACGTAAGTGCAGGCATTGGAGGAAGAAGTTATATGGCATTCCAAAAAGTTCCACAAGCCACCGCTGATTTCTGCCAATGGCTGAACGATACACTTGTTTCTGTAGATAGAAATGATATGGCGGCCTGCTATCGTCTGAGCTTCGAAGCTCATTTTCGTCTGGTAACCATTCATCCGTGGGTGGACGGTAATGGACGCACCACAAGGCTTCTGATGAACATCATACAAAGGCAGTTAGAACTCATCCCTTCCATCGTAACGAAAGAAGCCAAAGGTGAATATATCCAGGCTTTGATTGATAGCCGTGAGCAAGAAGACAGCACGATTATTCAAGATGTCATGCTTACCCAGCATATCACCAACCTTGAAAGCAGAATTTTACAGTATCAGCAAAGCATAAATGATACTGTAAACAATGAAAGTGATACTGTAAATGATACTGCAACGCGACTTATTACCCTGATTAAGGCACATCCGGAATATACCTACGATGAATATGCCAAAGCACTGAACATTGGTCGGGCTACAGTGGCACGTCACATCAAAAAATTAAATGGAACGATAATCAAGCGTATCGGATCGGACAAAGACGGGCATTGGGAATTTATAAAAGAACAATGATGACAAAGAAAATACTTTTCCTACATGGTTTCTTCGCTTCGGGCAGTTGCATACCTGCCCAAGCATTGCGACAGGCATTTACGGGCAAGGCAGAAGTCCTTACGCCTGACCTACCCTTGCATCCGAAGGAAGCACTGACATTCATTGAGGAAATCTGCAAACAAGAAAATCCCTGCGTATTGGTGGGCAATAGCAACGGTGCATTCTTGGCACAGATAGTAGCATCACGACTTGAAATACCCGCCCTATTGGGCAATCCTTATCTGAAAATGACTCACTTTCTCATCGAACGTATCGGAGAGCATGAATACAAGTCGCCACGGGCAGACGGTCACCAGCAACTCGTAATTGACCAACTGCTGATAGACGAGTTTGCCGAGGTGCAAGCCCACCAGTGGGATAATTGCAGACCAGAACTTGCCGACCGCATCTGGGGATTGTTCGGGAAGAATGACCACTTGGCTCACTTTGAACCACTGTTCCTGCAACACTATACGCACGCCTATCATTTTCCCGGTGGGCATACACCTACGGCGGAAGAAGTACGGGAGTATTATGTGCCGCTGACAGAGAAGTTTATGCACTATTTTAACATATAAAGAAAATGGGAGTAGATATCACACACATCATTCGACATAATTTCAGACAGACACACAATGTTCAACTTTCTATTGAATTTACAAGGAAGACCATAGATCGCCTGAAAAAAGAATTGTTTATTCAAAATTCAGATGATGATTTTGAAATGCAATATGATGAAGAATTTAACGAAATAATCTTCAGGCTTCCGATATATAATGTAGAATTTTCTTTACACAACGGCTTTTGGCAAATGGAATCATACTTTCATTATTGTCAATTGGTAATGCATCAAGATGATTATTTTGGGTTACGATGGTTGACGTATGATATAGCCCGCGCATTGGGAGAAAAAGAAGCCTGGTATGCCACAGAATATTATACTTGGAACGGAGGTAAATGTGAAACTCTTAAATCTACCTTTGAAGAATGGCATGAACAAGCTGTCAAAGATTATAGCAAATCCATACCTGAATTTGACCAAACAGCCATTATAGCTCAAAGTAGTGTGTATATACCTGACTATGAGCCTATCTATCACGATTCATTTAAAGAATGTAAAGTTCATTTCGACAAATTGCAGTCTCAAATTACCGGATACAAATTATTAGGAATATATAGGATAGGAAACTATTTTGTGAGATGCGAAAAAGACGGGCATCTTTTCCTTCTAAATGAACATACATTATTACCTCTTTTCAGAGGACCTATTGATGCTGTTCTTAGTCCGTTAAACGGACCAGAGTTTGTGGTCATAAAACATGGCCTTTCGGCTGTATTTAACGCTTACGGAAAGCAGCTGACGGATTTTGTCAAAGGTTGTTTTGAATGGAAGTGGGCACCAGTCAACTCTGTACATGACAATCGTCACGATAGAATCATTTATAACAAGCAGGCCAACATCCAATTGAATACGGCATTGCCGATGTTCCAAGAGGAATAGAGGGACGGCTTCACTTGCCTAGTAAAATCATTTCAGCAAACTATTTGACGGATAAAGGTATCAATTTGTTTTCCAAATCCTGATATGCAGCCGCTTCGAGAAGCAAATGAACATCTCTGACTTCAACCCGCTGTATTTGTGCATTCTCCCAGAAAGTTCCCAAGCCATAACAATCAAAAGCGTCGCAACAAAACGTATTACAACAAACCAAAGCATTATAACTTTCTCCATCTGTGGCATATCCTGTACCCGGAGGGATGTTCGCAGAGGTATAGACATCCGGATTTGTCCGCAGCGCAATGTGTTTTTGGATTAAATCCGATTTATACGCAAGAACAGCATAACAGAATTCCACTTCGTCCTTATCATATCCCAAAGCGACCAACTCTTCCAGATTACCATCCAATAAATTCTCCATATTCCACCCCTCAAAATGAGCACACTCTTCTTGATAATCAGAGAAATCCATAGGATGGCTGACCGGGCAGTTCCAGCGTTTTTCCCAATAATCTAAAAGAGTTTTACATCCTTGCCTATTCCGTTCAACAGCTGGAAGAAAACTTTCTGCCCAATTATCATTATCCAGCAGAATCGCATTACACAAAGATAGTTTATACAACGGCAGCGGATTTTTGCAACGACCTATATCATCTAAAAACCTAATATCCAAACGGCCTGACTCCAACAAACCAATGGCCTTTTCTGCTTGGTTCTGCATCACTGACGAAACCAAACTGTCGCTTTTTAAACACAATTGATCAAACATTACTTCTTAAAAAATGATGAATAGAACAAAACTCAAAACAACTTCCTCACATCCATCGAAAGAAAATCTTCCGCACTGATGCCACCATCACCTACAATAAACGCCGATTGCGGATTGAAAAGTTTGCGGAATTTATCCAATCCTTCTGTCCGTTTCTCCGCATTGCTTTTCACCTCAATGGCGACCACCGAACCTTTCTTGCGCAAAACGAAATCGACTTCATCGTCTCGTTCACGCCAATAGAATACCTCAAAGCGATGCACGAAGGCTTGGCTTACCAGATAGGCACCGATACCCGATTCAAAGATTCGTCCCCATGCCTTGCGGTTGAGTATCGCCTGTTCAAAGGTCAACGGACTATATACCATCTTCAACGCATTGTTATAGACCTGCAACTTAGGAATACTGGCACGTCGCCTTGCCATATCCACGCTGAATTTCTGAAGCCCACAAAGCAATCCGCTTTCATCCAACAGATTGATATAGCCTGCCAATGTTACTGTGTTCCCTGCATCTTGAAGCGAGCCTAACATCTTGTTCAATGAAAGCAATTCGCCCGAATAAGCTGCTCCCAGCTCAAAGGTTTGCCGAAGTAAGGCTGGTTTACTTATCGGCGTATCCATCAGAATATCTTTGTTAATGGTCGCCTCGATGATGGCTGACTGGATGTATTGGCTAAAACGGTCTTCATCGCCAATCAAAGTTGCCGCACCGGGATAGCCTCCGTAAAACATATATTGGTCAAGCGAGAAACCGAAGCACTCCTTCATTTCCTGATAGCTCCAATGGCTCATGCGTATTTCCTCAAACCGTCCAGCAAGAGATTCAGACAAACCTTTTTCCAATAACACACGACTGCTCCCTAAAAGCAAAACTTTAATATCGCGGTCATGAAACGTATCATCGTCCCACTCCTTTTTCACGACCTCGCTCCAGTTGGCAATCTTCTGTATTTCGTCAATCACAAGAATAACGCTTTTCCATCCTCGGCTCTCCTTCAAGCTGCGCACAGCCGCCCAGCAATCGGAAATCCATGCATTGTTCGTAGCCGGAACATTGTCGGCAGAAAAGAACTGGTAAGGCATATCCAAATCTTTCAGCACTTGTTTGACCACCGTTGATTTTCCTATCTGCCGGGCGCCCATAACGACCTGAATGAACTTACGAGGTTCTTTCATGCGTTCTGTTATCAGCTGATATTCTGCACGTTTATACATACTTTTACATTTTACTCAGTGGAATGAAAACTTTTACTCACAGCAAAAGTAACAAATTTATTTGAGTAATAATCATGGATTTACAAGAAAAGCACTATCTTTGTATCCGTAATCAAGCGTTCTGTAACATATACGGTGAAAACCTCTGCTAATCAAGTCTTTGTACATGAATGAGGAGATTTCACAAAAAGACTGAAAAAGGCGGTACAAGACCATAAGCAAAAGCCACTGAATGTAAGCGTCTTACATTTTCTTTTCAACTTCGTTTAATTGTTAGAATACGACTTGTACCTTTTAAAATGAATAGCCGCTGATATTCAATGATGTATGCCTGATGCATAGGGAAATGAGTAAATGATCACCCAAATGGGATTTTTTGTGGGTGAGGTGTATACTTCTTGCAGCTTGTATTGTATTTCCTATTTTTATTCCTTGTTCATTCTCGTTTTGGGGTGGTTTGCTCCTTGGGGCAGTTGTGCTGTTGTGCGGCGATGCGCGGTGGCTTGGTTGGAATGGCAATCCGCGGTTGGGGCTGCATGTGTTTCCAATAGTGAACGGTTAAGGCTGTCAGCTACTTTTCGTAACTTTGTGGCGATTGTGGGGTGGAGGCCATTTTATGGGTGAAATCCCTGACAAAGAATGTCCAGTATGCCCATTATTGAAATTACTTCTTTGGACCATCCCGGTGTGGAAATGTTCAGCCGTCTGACGGAGGCGCAGTTGCGTAACCGCATTGACCAGGATCATGGCTTGTTTATAGCCGAAAGCCCCAAAGTCATCCGTGTGGCGCTCGACGCTGGATGCGAACCGGTTGCCTTGTTGTGCGAGCGGCGTCATCTTGTGGGCGATGCCGCAGACTTTGTGGCGCGCCTGTCTGGTATTCCAATGTATACAGGCGACCGCGACTTACTATCCCATCTGACGGGTTACGTTCTCACGCGGGGGGTGCTTTGTGCCATGCGCCGGCCTGTGTTGCCTCGTGTGGAGGACGTCTGCCGCATGGCGCGACGCCTCGTCGTGGTCGACAGTGTTGTCGACGCGACCAACGTCGGTGCTATTTTCCGTTCAGCCGCAGCCCTCGGTATAGACGGCGTCCTGCTGACGCCGACTTCGTGCGACCCGCTGAACCGACGTGCCGTCCGTGTGTCGATGGGCAGCGTTTTTCTCGTGCCGTGGACGTGGCTTGACCGTCCTGTGGCCGATTTGCGCCAGCAGGGCTTCCGCACAGCTGCCATGGCGCTCACCGACCAGTCTGTGCCCCTTGATTCGCCCTGCCTGAAACAGGAGCCGCGGCTCGCCCTCGTCATGGGGACTGAGGGTGACGGCCTCCGACGCGAGGTCATTACGGCGTGTGACTATGTTGTTCGCATCCCCATGGCCCACGGCGTCGATTCGCTCAATGTCGCCGCAGCCTCAGCCGTCGCTTTCTGGGAGTTAAGGGTAAGGTGAGGATGGCGTTTCCTGTCAGATCTTTGCGGAAAACGGTCTGTCGTGGCGCGATGCCCGGGTGTGCCGGTTTATGCTTTCGCGTTTGTCGGAGGCGTGACGGCTACCTTGATGACACCGTCGGCATGGCTTTCGAAAAGG
>ERZ779697.1087-NODE-1087-length-11077-cov-152.723_pt1 | contig 11077 bp, 5 predicted proteins | sample MGYA00511881_ERZ779697 | MGnify/ENA primary metagenome ERZ779697 (study PRJEB29588, sample SAMEA2148105) | human gut metagenome | biome: human gut; feature: human-associated habitat; material: faeces | place: Denmark | collected 2008/2010 ... | reverse complement strand
CACCACCGTACATGCGGTTCCGCATACGGCGGTTCCTATTTTGGGTGCCATTCGATGTATGAACCCATCAATGTAGCATAGCCTGCCATGCTCAACTTTTCGTTGGTTATCGCACGACATAGTATGTAACTGCCAGCTATGCGCCAATACCCCAAACGACTATTGCCCCACATGTAAGCTTGGTATTTATCTATACCACACTTTATCAAGTTGGCAATTCTCGTTTTCACCCTCTTCCACGACTTCCATATACACATACGTAGCCGTCGCCTTAGCCACTCGTCAGTTTTCATGAGGAAACGTTTCATGTTGGCGAGGTGATAGTAACCTACCCACCCCCTTATGTACTCTTCAAGTTTTTGCTTCCTCTTGGCATATCCACAACCATTGCTTCGGGAAGTCAACTCCTTGAGTTTGGCTTTCATCTTGGATTTGGCTTTTGGGTGTACCGTGAGTTGGCATTTGCCTTTCATTACATAAAAAGAGTAACCAAGGTATTTCACACCTTGCACATAGGACACAACTGTCTTGTCCCTGTTCACCTTCAGATGAAGTTTTCCTTCGATGAATCGGGTTACAGATTCCTTCACGCGTTTGGCTGCACGCTTGGACTTACAAAATATCATCGAGTCATCGGCATAGCGGACAAAAGGGAGACCTCGGCTTGTGAGTTCCTTGTCCAACTCGTTGAGCATGATGTTGCTCAAAAGCGGACTTAACGGTCCTCCTTGGGGAGTACCTTCCTCACTTGCCTCGAACATACCTTTGTTCATCACACCACTGCGGAGATATTTGTGAATAAGGCTTATCACCCTACCGTCCTTTATCGTGCGGCTGAGGATTTCTATGAGTTTACTATGGCTCACTGTGTCGAAGAAACGCTCCAAGTCGAGGTCAACCACATAAATGTAGCCATCATCGATTATTTTCTGAGCACCTCTTAGGGCATCATGGCAGCCTCTTCTCGGACGGAAGCCGTAGCTTCCTGGAGAAAATTGACGCTCATAGATGGGAGTTAGGGTCTGGTTGATGGCTTGTTGAACCAGACGGTCTATAACCGTGGGGATGCCCAACAGGCGCATCTTGCCATTGTCTTTGGGTATCTCTACCCTTTTTACTGGGTTCGGACGGTATGAACCGTCAAGCAAGGAACGGATTAGGGCATCCTTATTAGCCAAGAGCCAGGGGGGCATTTGCTCACAAGACATCTTGTCAATACCGCTACAGCCCCTGTTACGCTGCACTGCCTTGTAGGCTTGGAGTAGGTTATCAGGACTGATGATGCGCTCCAATAGGTGTTCCTTGTCGAATGGTACTTCCACGATGTTGTCTTCACATATCCACATGAAGGTCTGCGCTCCCACATATCCTTCGGATTCCGTCCTATCTTTCTGTGGGCAGCCCTTGACTTCTGCCAATGTTTTCTGCATTCTTTCCTTCATAAGGTACGTTTCAATTACTATCGTTTAATTTATAGGTTCTGCCCTTCATGGAGCGTTATCGAGAACTCCACTACTATGGCATCTGCTGACTTCTCACAGCAAGCTTTACTCCATGACTTTCGTAAAGGCAACTAATCGCCATGTCCGTGAGACCTCCTCGGATAAGGGCTTATTCTTTCCATCTTATACCCACTTCATTTACACCAACCATTCCGAATAGCTATAGGACTTTGATTTGTGTGGCAATCTCATCCATGGTCAAATGCCTTATATGAAGTTTCTCTACGTTAGGTCAGATGTTTGCCGCCAGCTTCTTTCAGATTCCACCTCGCAGTGGACACCCTTGCTCTTGGCTATACGATTCCCGCTATTAGGGTTCGTTAGGGACTTGCACCCATTAGAATAAGCTCATGCCGAGCGTACAAATAAATAGGAGGTAAACACTAATCATTGGTGTTTACCTCCTATTATCATATTTTCCTACTTCTCAAACCTGCAATTATCTGTTACCAGGTAACGCTCATACCCAATGCGATGCTGGCATTGGAACTGAGAGGAATGAACTCTTTGCTGGTCTTGCCCAAGATGTGATCCATACCGATGAAGAAGTTGTAACCCTTAGGATGGATATTCAGAACATAACCCATACTTGTAGCAAAACTGCTGACTGCAAAGTTGACACCACCATCCAACCACTTCAATGGTTTCCAGTTGGCACTGAGTCTACCCTCGCTCCAGGTATAATCACCATTGATGCGGGTGCTGCTCAGCAAACCGAAGGACAACTTGTCGTATGCTGGCAAACTGTACTCTGCGCCAAAGTTGAGCGTAGCTGCCAGAGCGGTAGTACGGCTACCCTGGTCGCCCAAATCCTTCAGGTTGATGAAGTCGGTAATCTGGTCGCCGTAATCATCCAACTTGTCATCGATGGTAGAACCGCTGTTTTCTCTTACCGCAGTATCATGGAAGCCATTGAACTCGAAGCTCTCAGCTCTGTTCACAGCCTTCATATTGTTGCTCCAGTTGATGAAGCCCAAATCGAGAACAGAAGCACTCAGGGTCAGGTTATCGTTCAACTTATAGACACCACCGAGGTCGAGTGCCATACCGAAGCCACCCAATCCTGCGCCATCAACATCTACATCATCTATCTTTTCGTACTCCCCCTTCTCCGGGTTGTTATATTTATCTCTTGAAGTCTTATAAGTAAAGCCCTTCATAGAAACCTGGGCATTCGCCTTGCCGGAAACAATCCACTTGTCTGTACCAGAGAGGTCAGCACGCAGGTTTTCCAGACGAACATCACCATCAGCCACACCGAAGAGGAACTTCAATTTAGCACCGATGCGGAGTTTCTTGTTAATCTGATGAGAGTGACCCAATGCCAATTCAGCATAAGAGCGAGCCATCATGCTCACATCACCAATCTCATAATTCTGATTGCCCGTATTCTTGGCAAATTCAAACAACTCATAAGGCAGGGAAGCGCCGAAAGATGCCTTGGCATTCACCTCGATGGTATTATAACCGCCAAAGCCCTTGAAACCGGCAGAAAGAATGGCGATGCCTACATCTCCCTGTATGCGGTTGTTGCTCTTGCTGAAGCCTTTCAGCGCCTCATCGACAGAAATATAAGGATTCATGAAGGAAGTCATCTTCTTGGCACCCGCCTCCTGTCCGTACATCGGATTGTTCAGTACAATATCCTGGTAGCCGAAGTTGCCCTGCAGGTTGACATTGATATTACCCAAAGCTGGGATGGTGATATAGTTCTGCTTGTTCTCAAAAGCCGGGTTCATATCGTGACGGAACTTGTAGTCGTCAGTAAAGTAAGCGGAATTGAGTGTCTGAGCCATTGCGGTGCCACCCATCATCAGCAAAGAGGCAGCCAAGAGATGCTTATATATTTTATTCATCATTTTCTTTGTCTTTTATGTGTGTTATTATTCTGTTACTACTCTCTGTCATTAATTGAAGTTACCAATCACCTTACCCACGAGTTTCACCTTGATGTTTTCCAACTTCAGGGTATGCTTCTCAGAGTTGAGGTTGATACCGGTCACGGTAGTTCCATCATGACTTGCCTTACCTTTTACCTTATAAGAGAGTCCGTCGAGCTTCTGCAATCCGCCCTTTACCTTTTCACGGAGTTCTATTTCCAGCGGAGAGTTCACGGCTGTCACGCCATCAGCAGATGCTTTCACAGTACCCTTCTTGACATTCACTTCTATCAGGTTACTGATATCAGTACCATCCACTCCGAGTGGAGTTGCCTCTACGATGAGGGTAGCAGGAACCAGGTTCTGCGCATCGGCTGTCAGTCGAACATAAGTTCCTTCAGACAATTCCAGATCATCCAGATCATCATTCCAACCGTCGAAATCATCAGCATATTCGATGACTGCATCCTCGGCAAATGCCAATGGTGCATAAATCTCGTAGCTTGGCTCGATACGATAATTGCGTCCGAACTCGATGGTCATTTCCTGCCTGAGATCAGCCTTCGTCTCTACATCGGTAATCTGTACGTGGTCTGGAATATGCTGGTTGATGAGTGTAGCCAGGTTGCTCACCTCATATACATTGGCAGCACCATACTGAGCAGTCAGTTCTGCAGTCTTATGGCGGCAGATACAGATCTTGGTCACTGGCGCAACAGTAGTCTTGCAGATATTCATCTCAGGGAGTTGCACGGTAGCCAAGTTCTGACCGTTCTTGGTAGAAATCACCTTTGCACTCACCTTTGCCGCTGCATCCATATCATTTTGGATAGAAAGAATAATCTGAGGATTATCCAAGTCTGCTCTTACGCCATCTTCTGAAAGGAAGTCAGGAACGCCAGTCACAGATACATCACCCAAGCTTGAGATATTGATTTCTGGGTCGAAGATACCGGTAGCAGACTTCAAGGTAATATCATTGACATTCACATTGGCACCGATGGTCAGTGCAGATGTAGGAACCCTCGTTACATTAGCCTCAATACCGAGGGCGAAATAACCATCCATCCTGATTGAGCCATTATTGCCGATAACGACCTTACCATAGGCATCCTGTTTTTCAAAATCCAGTTTTTTAGCCTTGATGGTGAGTTGCAGGTTGCTGCTTGTAGAAACATCCTTCACCGTAATCTTCGAACCATCAACCATAGGAACGCCATTGCCATTACCAGAGACATGTGAAATCTCCAGATAGCCAGGAAGGGTGAGGGTTGCCTTATCAATATTGGTGATGGCAGAAGAAAGACCACCAAGAGTGAGATTAATCTTCAGTTCGATTTCGCCAGCCACCTCAGCACTTTTCAGGATCTTCACAGCAGCATCCGTACCATTATATTTAAACATCAACTCCTTAGGAGAGACAAAACTGAGATGACTACCAGCTGCACGGGTACACTTGGCAGCAGAATTGGCATTTAAGGTTAGCGTATTAGAATAAGAATTACCCCTCAGAACAATAGGAGAAATCATTGGTGAAGCAGATGATGCACCAGAACCTGTCAATTGGAACAGATAATCACCATTTGCGGCAATCTTCACACTACCATTCTCTTCGAGTTCCAGAATATCAGACAAAGGAATGTTCATGGTAGAACTGGCAGGTATTTCCAATTCGCCACTACCAAATCCCATCGTAGCATCAATCTGGTCAAAATCATAATCGTCATTTGTACACCCAGTTACCGAGAAACCCAACGTCAATAAAGACGCAAGTAATAGACTTGCTTTCATTTGCTTTTTCTTCATAGTTTATGAATATTTGATAATTATAGAACTTTACACTTTTAAAGAGAACTTACATAAATTGAATAATTAATTAAACTGTCATTCATATTTTATAATAGAAATTAGAATCTCATTTATGGATGCAAAGTTACACAATTTAATTATAAACCAACTTGTTCAAATTGGTTCAAGTTTTAGATTTTGGTTTGTTTAACGAATTCTGTTCCAAACTTCCGCAGGAAGTCTACCAACACTTTCTATTCTTTCGCAAAGCCTAATATACACAAAGTTAATCGACAAAAAGGTGGATTTTCATCAGAAAATCCACCTTTTACACTATAATTCGCTTTTTGTCCACCTCTTCTTTGTGTTTTTTGTGTACTTTTGCAACTGTGTATTAATAGCGGCATGAATTCAGACTTAGCTTGATTTCATGCCAACCAACAAGTAAACAAACAAACCTAAGAATAAGAAATGAATAAGAAAAGACAGATTTTACTTTCAGCAGTATTGGCCTCTGCTTTGGCATCCAACGCACAGGTTTCCATCAATGTAGATGCCTCTAACCCAGGTATCAAGGTATCTCCTAACCTCTACGGTATCTTCTTCGAGGATATCAACCATGCTGCAGATGGCGGTCTCTATGCCGAACTCATCAGCAACCGTTCTTTCGAAGACGATGACAAGAATATTCCTACCTGGAAAACTGCCGCTCAAGAAGGTGCAAAGATCAATGCACAACTCATCAATAAGGGTTTGCTCAACAATGCACAGGGCAAGGCACTCCAGCTTACCATCGCTGCCAAGCCTGCAGCTACAGCCTCTCTCATCAATGAGGGTTTCTGGGGAATCAACGCCGTGCAGGGCAGAACCTATAAACTCTCTTTCTGGGCTAAGGGTAGCTACAAGGGCGGATTGAAGGCTCGCCTCACCAACGCCAAGGGCGACAAGGTTTACGCAGAAACCACCCTCAATGCCAAGGTTGGCAAGAAGTGGACCAAATATACGGCAGAGTTGACAGCCAACGGAAACGACGCCAAGGCTCAGTTTGAACTCGTAGCCGACGGAAAGGGTACCATCGTTCTCGATGTAGTAAGCCTCTTCCCTCCTACTTTCAAGAATCGCGAGAATGGCTTGCGCCCTGACCTGGCTCAGCTTCTCTATAACATCCATCCTAAGTTCGTCCGCTTCCCTGGCGGTTGCTACGTAGAGGGACAGGAATCTCCTGAGAATGCTTTCCATTGGGAGAAGACTATCGGTCCTATCGAGGAACGTCCGGGCCATAAGAACGTAAACTGGCGCTACCGTACCAGCGACGGTATGGGATTCGATGAGTATCTGCAGCTTGCCGAGGATCTGAACGCCAAGCCTCTCTATGTTGTAAACGTAGGTTTGTGGCACGGCGGTATGACTCCTGTAGACAGCATCCAGCCTTGGATTGATGAGTGCATGAATGCCCTGGAGTATGCCAACGGTCCTGTTACCTCTAAATATGGTGCGCTCCGTGCTAAGAACGGTCATCCGGAACCATACAATATCGAGTATCTGGAGATTGGTAATGAGAACAACCAGCCGGATCCTGCGGCTCAGAGCGACCATTACTACGAGCGCTTCAAGAAGTTCAAGGATGCGGTTCTGGCAAAATATCCTAAGATGCACCTCATCGGTAACGTGGTGGCTTGGGGCGATGACAATCCTAAGTGGGAAAGCAACGAGAGCGTAGAACTCCTCGACGAGCACTACTACAGAAATCCTGCCTGGTTTGCCGAGAACTTCAACAAGTATGATAACTACGACCGTAAGGGCAGCGAGATTTATGTAGGTGAATATGCCGTAACCCAGGGCTTCGGCAATATGGGTTCGCTCGATGCTGCACTCGGTGAGGCTGTCTATATGATGGGCATCGAGAACAACTCTGACATCGTGACCATGGCATCCTACGCTCCTATCTTCGCCAACCTCAACAACCGTATGTGGGCACCGGATATGATTCAGTATACATCAGACAAGGTATTCGGAACTCCATCTTACTACGTTCAGAACGTGATGGCAAACAACATCGGTACCCGTGTACTGAAGGTGAGCCAGGAGAATCCATACAAATATGAGCAGACCCAGGTGAAGCCAGCTATCTGCCGTGTAGGTATGGGAACATGGGGCACTCAGGTTTCTTTCGAGGACAAGGGCTACAGCGATGAGAACGGAAAGGCGCTGCCGATGACCTTGCAGGAGTTGCCTACCGATATCCGTGGACAGTGGAAGACAGAGGGTAGCCTCATCAAGCAGACCAGCAACGAAGAAAGCTGCATCCGTCTGAACCCAGGCGAGATTACCAGCAACGGCTATATATATAAGGTACGCGCGAAGAAGGATGCCGGAAACGAAGGCTTCCTTATCATCTTTAACTACGTGGATAAGAACAACTACTGCTGGTTGAACCTCGGTGGCTGGAACAATACCCAGCACGGTGTGGAGTCTATCGTGAATGGTGCCAAGAGTCAGATAGCTACTACCCCAGGCAGCATCGAGACCGGCAAGTGGTATGACATCGAGCTGAAAGTTGTAGGCGACAGCATCTTCGCCAAGTTGGATGGCAAGGAAATATTCTCTACCAAGTTGAAGGCAAACACCCTTCCTGGCATCTTCTCTACAGCCACACTTGATGAACAGACGGGCGAGGTAATCCTGAAGATTGCCAACACCAGCACCGAGCACACCACAGCGAAGATTAATCTTCAAGGCAAGGAAATCAAGAATGGCAAGCTCATCCGCCTTTCTGCCAAGAATGGTCTGGAGGAGAACACCATCGACAATCCTACCAATATCTATCCTGTAGAAAACTACGTAACTACAGAGAAGAACGGTGCTACGGTAGAGATTCCAGCCAGCTCGCTGAATATCATCCGTTTGAAATAACAGACTACACAGGGCAGAATGCCCTGGGATCCATATATAGGTAATAACATTTTGAATAGTTGATAAGAAAGTTAGTTAGAAAAGAGAAGGCGGCAACCTGCGTGATGCAGATTGCCGCCTCGTTTTTTATCTGTCGTTTAATTAACCGAAAACATAATTGAAGAGCAGGAAGATGCTCAGGATATACAGCGTAGGATTCAGATCCTTGAACTTGCCCACCATCATCTTGATCAATACATAGCTCAGAATACCAAGGCAGATGCCATCGGCAATACTGTAGCAGAGTACCATCGTAATCATCGTGATAAAGGCAGGGAATGACTCGGAGATATCCTCCAACTCAATTTTCTTGAACGAATCGATCATCAATACACCCACCATTACCAGGGCACCACTGGTGGCTGCGCTCGGAATCAGCAGGAAGATTGGAGCCAGGAAGATGCTCAGGATAAACATCAAACCCACAAAGAAAGATGTCAAGCCCGACTTACCACCCTCGGCAACGCCCGAAGCACTCTCCACATAAGTGGTAATGGTAGAGCTACCCAGCAATGCACCGGCTGTAGTACCGATGGCATCACTCATCATCGCCTCCTTCACACCCGGAATCTCGCCCTTCTCATTCTCCTTGATACCCAACTTGGAAACCAATCCCAGAACTGTTCCGATGGTATCGAAGATGTTGACAAGCAACAGCGAGAAAACCACCATGAACATCTTAGGAGTAAAGAAGCCGGTGAAATCGAACTGGCAGAAGATAGGAGCAATGCTGTGAGGGGTAGATACCGGCATCCAGTTGTCAGAGAACTGGGTTACGCCCATCGGAATACCTATCAATGTAGAGATGATGATGGCGATAAACAAAGAGCCCTTCACTCTTCTCGCCATCAGACAGCCGCAGAGCAGGATGCTGATGAGACCCAGGATGCTGACTGGTGTAAACTTGCCGAGCTGCACGAAAGTATCCGCATTGGCAGTAATGATGCCCGCATTCTTCAAACCGATAAAAGCGATAAACATACCGATACCAGCCGAAATGGCGAATCGGAGATTCTTCGGAATACACTCCAATATCTTATCGCGGATATTGAGAAAGGTGATGGCAAGGAAGATGATACCCTCTACGAGCAACACCGCCAAAGCCTGCTGCCAGGTCAAGCCCATAGCCTGACAAAGGGTGAAGGCGAAGAAGGCATTCAGTCCCATACTAGGAGCCTGGGCGAAAGGCAACTTTGCCATGAAAGCCAGCAGGAAGGTGGCGATGGCTGAAGCGATAGCTGTGGCAGTAAAGAGAGCTCCCTTGTCCATACCTGTGGTAGCAAGGATGGTAGGGTTTACTGCCAGGATGTAACACATGGTCAGGAAGGTAGTCATACCAGCAACCAACTCAGTCTTGACCGTAGTAGTCTTTGGGTCGAAACCCAATAAAGCTTTTAATTTGTTCATTTCTTATATTTATCTCTATTTTCTCTTTCCCCCTTTCCACAACCCAATCCCGTTGTTTTTTCGGGGCGAACAAAGGTAAGAAAAAATAATGAGGAAAGCCTTATTTTACATGTTTTTAACTCATCAGAGTGCCTTATTTTACATGTTTCGGGGTATTCAGAACGCCTTATTTTACAAGTTTCAGTATCTTTCAGTCTCTTCTACGCTAAAATACTATGGCATAGAGTGTATCGAAGGCAGGATAACGCATGATAGTAAGTTTCATTTGCCAAAAGCCCGATAGTGGTGCAAAAAGTGCCTAAAAAAGCAACTTTTGGCACCACTATCGGGACTTTTTTCCGCATTTTCGTTTTCTCATCTTGAATTGTTAAAAAAATAAGTCATAGTTTTCTCCCCCACAACTCATAGTTTCTTTCATCATAACTCATAGGTTTCTTCCCAGCATCTCATAGGTTTCGGCATCATATCCCAAGGTTTTCAAGCCCAAAAGGACTAAAAAAAACAAACGGACAAATTGCCCGCATCCTCACAAGATTCTTATTTTCAAGAACTTACAAGCCACCGGACAAAGAGCCGGACAAATTCAATTTGTCCGTGTTTTAAAAATCGAGGCTATTCCAGCGTCAGCCACCCATCTTCCGTCCAGTTGACTTTCTTCTGAACCAGGATGCTGGCGCCATTCTTTGGCACGCTGTAACCATGACAGAAGAAGAAATCGCCATCAGGGAAAGAGTAGGCAGAGCAATGGCCCATCGCCTCATATTCTTTCTTATCGCCTTCCAGAATCAGCGTACCACCGCCATTGCGCATGTCCCTACCCTCCTTATCCAGATAAGGACCAGCCACCTTCTTGCTTCTGCCCACGGCAACACGATAGTTGCTCTTGATGCCACGGCAGCAGTAATCCCAGCTCACGAAGAGATAGTAATAATCACCATGCTTCATGATGAAAGGAGCCTCGATGGCATTGGTGCCAGCAAACTTGGAGGTAGGATTCGGCTCTGCCGAAGTATCGCCTACGGCATGACGACGGGCGATGGTCTGAGGCTTGGCGCCTTTCTTGACATGCATCGTCTTCTTATCCAACTTGATCATCTGGATGCCATCCCAGAAAGAGCCCCAGGTAAGCCAAGGGTTCCCCTTCTCATCAACAATGAAATTCGGATCGATGGCATTCCAGTTGTCTCTATCGCCCTTAGAGGCGACGAGGCAGCCCTCATCCTTCCATCCATCCTTATCAGATAAGGAAGTATTGCTCAGCAAGCCGATGGCAGAAGTATTTTTGCCAAAAGTAGAACAGGAATAAGCCAGATACCACTTGTTCTTGAAGCGGATAACATCCGGAGCCCAGATATGCGTGGTAAAACCTGGCACACTATCATGCGTCCATGCCGGAATCTCGCTGTTCTTGAGCACGCCCTGAGGAACGATGGTCCAATGCTTGCGATCGGTAGAGGTCATCTGCGTGATGCCATGACCTGTGCAGTAGAGATAGTACTTGCCATTCTCATACGCCATTACGGGGTCGTGGACAAAAGGAGTATCTAC
>ERZ779697.1085-NODE-1085-length-11088-cov-16.5271_pt1 | contig 11088 bp, 4 predicted proteins | sample MGYA00511881_ERZ779697 | MGnify/ENA primary metagenome ERZ779697 (study PRJEB29588, sample SAMEA2148105) | human gut metagenome | biome: human gut; feature: human-associated habitat; material: faeces | place: Denmark | collected 2008/2010 ... | reverse complement strand
AAGTGAAAGGTAATGCCAGCGTCGGTGCGGTCACCGACTTAGATGGTAATTTCAGTATCAGTGTTCCTTCAGAGAATTCTGTCCTCGTATTTACATATGTAGGTATGAAGACCAAGGAAGTAAAGATTGGTACGAAGAGAGAGCTCAAACTCTCAATGGAAGACGACAACGCCATCGGCGAAGTTGTAGTCGTTGGTTATGGTCAGCAGAAGAAGGCATCTGTCGTAGGTGCCATCACCCAGACCACAGGAAAAACGTTGGAGCGTGCTGCGGGTATCAGTGATATCGGAGCAGCTCTGACTGGTAACCTTCCGGGTGTTGTTACTACTGCATCCAGTGGTATGCCAGGTGAAGAGGAACCTCAGATTCAGATTCGTGGTGCTTCTTCTTGGAACAACTCTTCTCCTCTCGTTTTGGTGGATGGTATTGAACGACCAATGTCGAGTGTTGATATGCAGTCTGTGGCTACCATCTCAGTATTGAAGGATGCTTCTGCCACCGCCGTTTATGGTGTGAAGGGTGCGAATGGTGTCATCCTGATTACCACCAAACGTGGTTCTGAAGGCAAGGCTCAGATTAGCGTTACTGCTAATGCAGTAATGAAGATTCCTTCTAAACTTCCAAGTAAGTACGATTCTTATGATGCTCTCGTGGCAAGAAACACTGCCATCGAGCATGAGTTGAACATCTCTCCAGGCAGTTTCGACAAGATGGAACCGATGAGTTTCATCGAGAACTATCGCAATCAGACTACATTGGAGCAGCGTGAGCGTTATCCAAATATAGATTGGCAGAAGTATTTGTTCAAAGACTATACCATGTCTTACAATGCCAATGTCAATGTAGCGGGTGGTACCAAGTTTGTGAAGTATTTTGCAGGTTTAGATTTCGTGTCAGAGGGTGACCTTTACAAGAACTTCGGCAATGGTCGTAATTATAATACAGGTTATAGCTACAATCGTGTGAACGTTCGTTCTAATCTTGATTTCTCTATTACGAAGACTACTTTGTTCAAGGTAAACCTTGCAGGTTCCAATGGCGTACGCAAGGCTCCTTGGGTAAACAGTAGCGATGGATATAGTGAATGGCAGGTAAGCCAGCAGTGGTCTGGTGCTTACAATATCGCTCCTGATGCCTTCATGCCTAAGTATAGTGATGGCTCTTGGGGATATTTGCCAGGTACTACCAATGTTACCAACTCCGCTCAGCAGGTATCTCTCGGTGGTACGATGAATTCCACAACCACTCGCATCACCACCGACTTCGTGTTGGAACAGAAACTTGATTTCATTACCAAGGGTCTTTCTGCTCGTGGTATGATTTCTTGGGACAATACCTTTGTGGAGAAGAATCGTGGTATTAATGATATGAACCATGATCCACAGTTGAAGTGGATTGATCCTCATACAGGAGCAGTTTCTTACAAGAATGCATACGAGTCTTATGATCAGTTCGACTATACAGTGGGTAACAAGTGGACCATCAGCGGGGGTGAGGTCAACAACTGGGCCACTCAGCGTAACCTCAACTATCAGGCACAGCTTAACTGGGCTCGCACTTTTGGCAAGCACAGTGTGAGCGCCATGGGTCTTTTCGGACGACAGGAGTATGCTATGGGTGCCATGATACCTTCTTATCGTGAAGACTGGGTGTTCCGTACCACATACGATTGGAACTCTCGTTACTTCTTCGAGTACAATGGTGCTTACAATGGTTCAGAGAAGTTCTCTCCAGACAACCGTTTCGCATTCTTCAGTTCTGGTGCCCTTGGCTGGATGATTTCCGAAGAGCCATTCATGAAGTATCTTCGTGAGCACAAGATTGTGGATATGATGAAACTCCGTGCATCTTATGGTGAAATCGGTGATGATAACGTAGGAGACCGCTTCCTCTATATGAGTCAGTGGGCATACGGTGGCAAGACCAATATGGGAACTACCGTGAGCGACAAGGAATCCATCTATACTTGGTATCGTGAGTCATCAGTAGGTAACCCTAACGTACATTGGGAGAAAGTGAAGAAGGTGAACTTCGGTCTTGATTATGGTTTCTTGGGCGGCTTGATTACAGGTGCAGTCGATTTCTTCCATGATACTCGTACCGACATCCTTGTGCTTGGTAACTCTCGTTCTATGCCATCATATTTTGGACAGACCGCTCCTGCCGCCAATTTAGGTAAGGTAACGACCAGTGGCTATGAGTTGGAAGTGAAGTTCAACAAGGTTTTTGCCAACAAGATGCGTCTCTGGGCTAACTTCAACATGACCCACGCCACCAATACCATCAAGATCAAGGATGATGCAGCACTTCTTCCTTCTTATCGTAAGCAGGCAGGCCACTCTATAGGTCAAACCTATACCTATTTGGATAAGGGATTCATTCAAAACTATGACGAACTTTATGGTTCTCCTAAGATGGATTCCAACGATGGCAATCGTCTTCCTGGTGATTACTACATCGTCGATTTCAATGGTGATGGTAAGGTGGACAATGTGAACGATTTCGTGCCTTATGGTTATACAAGTAGCCCACAGAATACATACAATGCCACTGTTGGTTTCGAGTACAAAGGCTTTAGCTGCTTCGCACAGTTCTATGGCGTAACCAATGTAACTCGTGATGTAACGATGATCAGCTTCTCTCAGGAGTTAGTTAACAACGTTTACAACCAAGGTACATGGTGGAGCTACGACCACAACAATGCGGATGTGCTCACACCTCGATACAACTCCAAGCCAATGAGCAATTCTGCCTACTATGGTACACAGTATCTCTGTGATGGTTCCTATATCCGTCTGAAGAACGTGGAGATTGCTTACACTTGGAATGGTGGATGGATCAAGAAACTTGGTTTGAACAACCTTAAGGTTTACGTAAGTGGTAACAACCTTTGGCTCTGGACCAGAATGCCAGACGACCGTGAGTCAAACTTCTCAAGTAATGGTGGAGCTTATGGAGCTTACCCTACGATGAAGCGTGTCAACTTCGGTGTCAAGTTTAATCTTTAAACAAGCATAAATAAAATGAAATATAATATAGTAAAACTTTTTTGCGCGCTGGGTCTCATTTATGGATTCGCTTCTTGTACAGATTATCTTGACAAGACGCCGGATTCTAATGTGAGTTCAGACCAAGCGTTCAAGAACTTCACCAATTTCCAAGGTTATGTTGAGGAAATGTACAACTGTATTCCAAGCAAGGAGTCAAATTACTGGTGTACAACTTTTAACTGGGGTGAAGATGAAATCATGAATACAGGTTTGGGTGATAGCCATGTAACAGCACACTTCGACTTGGGCGACTATCGCCATTGGTATGGTGATCCGCAGAGCTTTCTGCACACTGATGGTTTGAATCCGACCAGTACGGATAAATACAGTCACTCATTGGAGCATGCCTGGTATTGTATCCGCAAGTGTAATCTTGGACTTGCCAATCTTGACAAGATGACCGATTGCACCCAGGAGGAGAAGAATATCATCAAGGGTCAGCTGCTTTTCTTCCGTGCTTGGTGGCACGAGGAGATGATAGCTTTCTTTGGCGGTATGCCATACGTAGATACCGTGCTGGATGGCTCTCAGGCATTAACCTTGCCACGCCTCACTTTCCAGGAGTGTGCCAAGAAATGTGCAGAAGACTTCCGTGCTGCTGCCGATCTTCTTCCAAACGACTGGGATAAGACTACAGTTGGTAAGAAGACCTTGGGCAAGAACGAACTCCGTATCACAAAGGTTTGTGCCTTGGGTTATATGGGTAAGGTGTTGCTTTGGGCAGCCTCTCCATTGAACAACCTTAAGGCGGAGGTTGGTGCTTCCAAGAATGGCGATACCTATAAGTATAATGTAGAGCTTGCAGCGCAAGCAGCTGATGCTTTAGGTGAGGCACTTGCACAGGTTAACTCTGGCAAGACTCCTTATGCCTTGGCAGAGTACAAGTATTCTAATATTTATGACCATGTGGCAAAGGATGGCTCAAAATCCAATTTCTCAGAAATCTTCTATACAACGGGTAAAAACTGGAAACAGCCAGGTTCTACAGAGGCAATCTTGCGCGGTCCATATATTGGAGAGAATAGTTCTAACTGGAACTTCACCAAGCTTTGGGGACCTAAGTTGAATGGTATCGTTGAGCACGATGCGCTGATTCATCAGCCTACTGCCAACTATGTAAACTATTATGGTATGGCAAACGGTCTTCCTCTGGATGACCCAGAGTCAGGTTTCGATCCAAAGCATCCATTCAAGGACCGTGACCCACGCTTCTATCACGATATCGTATTCGATGGTTTCCAGTATATCAATAAGACAATTGCTAAGGAGGATGATGACTATCAGTTCAAGTATATACAGATGTATACAGGCAGTAATTTGCGTAGTTCAGCTTCTCAGGGATGCCGCACAGGCTACTATTGCCAGAAGTTAGTTCCTCATCAGGCTAATAAGTATGATAAAATGTATGACTGGGGTGGTGCCTTGCAGTGCGACCTTCCTTACATGCGTCTTGCCGACCTCTATCTGATGTATGCTGAGGCTGGTGCAGCCGTTCAGGGAGCCAACTACAAGAGTTCAAAGCTCGATCTCACCGCTGTTGGAGCCATCAATGTACTTAGAGATCGCGTTGACGCTGGCCATGTGGCAGATAAATTTGTTGCCGACCAGAAGAAGTTTATGGATGAGGTTCGTCGTGAGCGTGCCGTAGAACTTGCTTTCGAGGGCTTCCGTTGGAACGACTTGCAGCGTTGGTTGCTCCTCACTGAGTATCCATACAACATCAAGACTTCACAGGAATTCAAGCGTGTAGGCAACTTCGACTATACCAAGAACGATCCACGTGACGCTGAGGTTACCGGTTGGGACGAAAAGACCATCGTGACCCGTGATTACTCAGAGAAACACTATCTCTTGCCACTTAAGGAAAGCGATGTTTATCTGTATCCTGAGTTTGGACAGAATCCTGGATGGTAATCACCCGGAGATGTGATATATAAAAAGCATAAACTTAGAAATAATCATATTATATATGAAAAATAATAAGAAAACAATATACTCAGCTCTGACAGTGGTTACTGCACTTCTGGCACAGTTGCCTGCTTCGGCTCAAGAATCTGCTGATAGCGCAATGGTTAACGTGGCGTTCAAGAAGGCGTACCAGAGCGATGTGCTCGGTGGTGTGAGCACCGTCAACGTCAGAGAATTGACAGAGAAAAACTATAATACCTACAGCCTTGACAATATGCAGGGTTATGTATCCGGTTATAATGGCAGTGGTATGTGGGGTTATTCCAATGCACTCGTTCTCATCGACGGTGTGCCACGTGACGCCAGTAATGTTCGCCCCGACGAGATTGAGGACATCTCTTTCCTGAAGGGTGCCCAGGCCACAGTACTCTATGGCAGCAAGGCTGCCAATGGCGTGGTTCTCATTTCCACCAAACGTGGCAAGGTTAATGATGGCTTGTCGGTAAAGGTGAATGCCAATACGGGCTGGAACGTAGCCAAGGCTTTTCCAGAGTATCTCGGTTCGGCTGAGTACATGAGCCTTTACAATGAGGCTTTCCTGAATGATGGTGGTAATGCAAACAACCTTCCATATTCTGCAGAGACCATCTACAACTATGCATCCGGAAAGAATCCATATCGCTATCCTAGCGTAGATTTCTATTCTTCTGATTATATCAAGAAGGCTTTCAATCGTTCTGAGGTATCTGCCGAGATAGAAGGTGGTAATCAGCGTACGCAATTCTATGCTAATGTAAGCTATTATCGCACTGGTGATAACCTAAACTTTGGCGAGGCAAAGAAGGATTATACGGATCGTTTCAGTGTTAGAGGTAATGTGGATATCGAGCTGAGCAAGACTATTTCGGCTTATGTGAACGCCAATGCAACCTATTATAGCTCTAAGTCGGCAAACAATAGTTACAAGTATTGGGAGTTGGCTCGCACTTTCCGTCCTAACCGTGTGTCTCCACTGATTCCTATCGACATGATCGACCCTAATGCTAAGTCGGCATTGAACATGATTGGTGCTTCCAGCAATATCATTGATGGCAAGTACTTCCTGGGTGGAAGCAACTTGGACCAGAGTAATGTGTTTGGCGACATCTATGCTTCTGGAACGAATACTTATCACAGCCGTCAGTTCCAGTTTGATGTAGGTCTTAATTTCGACCTCTCTTCTGTACTCAAGGGCTTGAGCTTCCATACGATGATGGCCATCGACTATGCAACGCTCTACACTACATCATTCAATAATACTTACGCTACCTTCCAGCCTACATGGGCTAGCTACAACGGCAAGGATGTTATCGTAGGTTTGAACAACAACGGTACGGTGGATAAGAAGTCGGGTGTTCAGAACATCTCTGGTTCTACAGATAATCAGACTATCGCATTCAATGCACACTTCGATTACAACCGCACTTTCAATGATGTGCATAACGTAAGTGCCATGTTGGTGGCAAATGGTTACCAGCAGACCAATTCTGGAACATATCATAAGGTAAGCAATGCCAACATGGGCTTGCAGCTCTCTTATAACTATGATCATAAGTATTATGCCGATTTTGCTCTGGCTACACCTTGGTCTGCCAAGTTGCCATCAGCCAAGCGATTGGGTGTCTCTCCATCCGTTACATTGGGATGGCGCTTGTCTAAAGAGAAGTTCTTGGAGAATTCCATCTTCGATGACTTAACTTTGAGTGCAAGCTATACCGATATGAAGACCGATCTGGGCATTGATAACTATTATATGTACCAGGGAACATACCAGAGTGGTGGCTGGTGGGACTGGAATGGAGGTTCAGGTCACTCTGCCGTTCAGTCTAAGCGAGGTGAGAACAAAGACTTCAACTACTTGCATCGCAAGGAGTTCTCTGCTACAATTCATGCCGAAGTACTCGACAAGTCTTTGAGTTTGGATGCTTCTTACTTCCGTTCTAAGTTGACCAATGGTATCATCGAGGCTCGCAACCAGATGCCAAGCTATCTCTTTAGCTACTATCCAGAGTCTTCATTCGTACCATATATGAACTACAATGAGGATAAGCGTTCTGGTTTCGACTTGGGTGTTAACTACAAGAAGCAGCTTGGGGAGTTAGGTTTAGGCGTAGGTGCTAACTTTACTTATTATACCACTGAGGCTACCAAGCGTGATGACTCACAGTATGCTGATGCTTACCAGTATCGTCAGGGACAGCCTCTCGATGCCATTTGGGGTTATGAGTGCCTGGGCTTCTTCAAGGATGAGGATGATATCAAGAACTCTCCAACCCAGATTATCGGCGGAACCATCCGTCCGGGCGACCTGAAGTACAAGGACCAGAATGGTGATAACGTTATCGATAGCAAGGACCAGGTTTACCTGGGCAAGGGTGGATGGTATGGCTCACCTTACACACTCGGCTTGAACGTGACCTTGAAGTACAAGAACTTCACTCTCTTCTTGCTCGGTACAGGCAACTTTGGTGCCAAGGCTGTTAAGAACTCTACCTATTACTGGGTAGGCGGTGATGCCAAATATACAGCAGAGATGCGTGGCAGATGGACCAAGGAGACAGCTGAAACGGCTACTTATCCACGTCTGACCACTGAGGCAGGTACGAACAACTATCAGACATCAGACTTCTGGATGTACTCTACCGACCGCATCGACCTTCAGAAGGTGCAGTTGAGCTACGACTTCCCTAAGGCGATGTTCATGAAGAGTTTCGTACGCGGACTTCAGCTCTTTGTCAACGGCAATAGTTTGCTGACAATCGCCAAGGAACGCAAGATCTTGGAGATGGATGTTAACAATACTGGTTCTGCACCATTGAATCGCTTCTACAGCATTGGTGCCAAGGTATCATTCTAATGATTAATAAATGAGTAAAATTATGAAATTATCAAGATTATTATTGATAAGCGCAGTGGCAATCTCGCTCACTTCTTGTGACGACCTGTTTGAACCTGCCTTGGAAAATAACCAAGATATTAGCGAGATGTATAAGAATCCAGAGTTCGCTCGTGGCATTCTTGACAACGCTTACTTGGCTTTGCCATATAGCACCTCTCCATCTACTGATGTGGCTACAGATGATGCTGTCACCAACGACAACTCAGGCGACTATTTCAACTATAGGAAGATGGCTACAGGTTCTTGGGCTGCCAATATGAACCCAGTTTCACAGTGGGATGGACGTTATCATGCCATCCAGTACTGCAACTTGATGTTGGAAAACTGCGATAAGGTTGAGTGGTCTTATTCCAGTAAGATACTTAACCAGATGTATGCTGACAACTATAAGGGCAATGCTTACGCTTTGCGTGGCTTGCACATGTTCTACTTGCTCCGTGCTCATGCAGGTATGGTAGATGGTCAGTTGATGGGTGTGCCTATCCATCTTTCTTCAGAAGATTCAAAGTCTGATTTCAATCTTCCACGTAACACTTTCAAGGAGTGCATTGACCAAATTATGTCTGACTTCGATGAGGCATTGAAGTATCTCCCAGAGCAGTATGGTGATGTGGAGGAGGAGAATGTCCCAGCCAAGTATGCACAGCAAGGTGCTACCAATGCAGAGTATAATCGTGCTTTCGGTAAAAATCACCGTGGCAAGATTGACGGCAGAATCATTTCTGCCTTCAAGGCTCAGGTTGCCATCATGGCAGCTTCTCCAGCTTATGCTTCAGCTGGTGTCTTCACCTACGAGCAGGCAGCCAAGCTTGCTGCTGATTGCTTGAAAAACTTTGGTGGTTTGAGCGCTTGTGATCCTGATGGATGGAAGTGGTTCGACAACAAAAGCTTGATTGATGGATTGGGAACTGCTGACAATCCTAAGGAAATCATCTGGCGTGGTGGCATCGATGAGAACAACACATTGGAGACTGATAACTATCCTTCTACCCTCTATGGAAAGGGTCGTGTAAACCCTACCCAGAATTTGGTGGATGCCTTCCCTATGGCGAATGGCTATCCTATTACTGATACAAACTCTGGGTATAATGCCAAGGATCCTTATGCTGACCGTGACCCTCGTCTGAAGGCTTACATTTTGGTGAATGGCGATAAGATTGGCGCAACTGATGGTGTGGTTAACTCTGCTGCCGACTCTAAGACCGCTGATGGTTTGAACAAGGAGAATGGTAAGTCAACCAGGACGGGTTACTATCTCCGTAAGTTGCTCCGCTCAGACATCAACCTCAACCCTAACGCAACTACCAAGCAGAAGCACTTGAACGCTCGCATTCGTTCTACCGAGATTCTTCTTGACTATGCTGAGGCTGCTAATGAGGCTCAGGGACCAAAGGCTAATGTAGGTGGAGCCAACTATTCTGCTTACGATGTCATCAAGGCAATCCGTGAGCGTGCAGGCATTGGTGAGTTTGGTGAAGACCCATACTTGGAAGAGTGCGCACAGAACAAGGACAAGATGCGTGAGTTGATTCGCAATGAGCGCCGCCTGGAGCTTTGCTTCGAGAACCATCGTTTCTGGGACTTGCGTCGCTGGAATGCTAATCTCAATGAGGCTGCCAAGGGTATCAACATCACAACAGACGCGGCAACTGGTGCTTTCGTCTATAAGACCTTTGATGCAGAGGAGCGTAAGTATGATAAATATATGTACTATGGTCCTATCCCATACTCTGAGATTCTGAAATACAGCAACCTCAAGCAGAACGAGGGTTGGAAATAATAAACGGCTAATATTATAAATAAAGACTAATGATTATGAAACGATATATCAAAATGGTGGCAGCCCTTCTGACACTGATGGCTTCTTTCACTGCATGTGAGAATGGAGACCAGACTTTCGATGATTACGAGGGGGGAACTACTGCTTACTTTGCTTATCAATCACCAGTTCGTACTATTGTGCTGGGCGATGATGAGTATGATACAACATTGGACAAGGCACATAAGCTTAAGATCCTGGCAACCTTTGGTGGTTCCTATAATGGCAGAAAAGCTACCGTGAATGTGGCTGTTGACAATAGCTTGTGCGACAACCTTACATTCGCTGATGGCACGCCAGTAAAGGCTATGCCTGCAGAGTATTATCAACTATCTACTACAGCCTTCAATTTCAATGGAGGTATGTGGGGAGGTACTGAGGTGCAGCTTACTGATGCTTTCTTCAAAGACCCTGATGCTGTAAAGAATACATACGTGATTCCTTTGGTCATGCAGAATCAGACTGGTTTCGACAGAATCGCCACTGGAACATTAAAAGAGGGTAAAACAGGCTCTCGAACTAATGCTTCTATTTGGGAGACGGCTCCACGGGATTATGTGATGTATTGCGTGAAGTATCAGAACAAGTATAGCGGTTGGTGGTTGACCAATCACAATACAAGTACCGATAATATCGAGAAGGCTTCACAGGTTCAGATTACTACCCGCACCCTGAACAGCTCTGTTTATACTGTAGAGTTTCAGGAGGGAAGCAAAATCTTGAAGGCAGACCTCCTGCTCACCTTCGATGACAAAGAAAACTGTACCATCACTTCGCTCACCGATGGTGTTACGGCTACAGGCTCAGGCTCTTGGGCTGACAATGGTATCCATTCGTGGAATAACAAGGATCGTGACCTGATGGAACTCAACGCCGAAATCACCTTTGCCGGTGGTGTAAAGAAGAGCTTGAACGAGAAACTCGTTTGGTGGCGTAGTGGAGTATCCAAGGAGGAGTTCTCTTATACCTATAATAATTAATGATCGCATAAGTTATGAATAAACAAATATTAGTATCTGCACTCGGGGCCATGCTTTTGGCCTCTTGTGCAGACCACTTCGACCAGAATTTCGAGACCGTACGTCCTGATAAGGAAGCGCAGTATGGTTATCTGGAGCAATATGATGCCTTGAAGGAATACATCAAGGACCGTCCTAACTTCCACCTCGGAATCGGAACTACTGTAGATGAATATAACAAGAAGGAACTGGTGTATGCTTTGACCAACAGCAACTTTAACGAGACTGTAGCCGGCAACGCCATGAAGATGGCTTCTTGTGTTGCTGATGATGGTAGCATGGATTTTGAGAAAGTAAAGGAATATGTTAAGAATGCCACAGATGCAGGTCTTTCGGTTTATGGTCATACCTTGG
>ERZ779697.1077-NODE-1077-length-11124-cov-146.763_pt1 | contig 11124 bp, 10 predicted proteins | sample MGYA00511881_ERZ779697 | MGnify/ENA primary metagenome ERZ779697 (study PRJEB29588, sample SAMEA2148105) | human gut metagenome | biome: human gut; feature: human-associated habitat; material: faeces | place: Denmark | collected 2008/2010 ... | reverse complement strand
ATCATCATCGCTGCTGCAAGAGCTGAATGCTACACACATAGAAACCAAAGCCAACATCATGGCCATCATTGTCTTAAACTTTTTCATTTTTCTTTATTTTTCTTTTAGTTACAATAATATTTTCTGTTTGAGGGGATTTGTAATCCCCGATTATTTATCTTCCGGAACATAGATGATTTCGCCATTCTCCAACTGGTAAGCAATGCCTACCTTCTTTCCCTTGTTGCCAGATTTATTGCTCTGGTCTTCAGAAGGAGTATAGCGATTGATCTTCTGTCCATCCTTGGTAATGATTTCCATATTCTCCTTGCCAGGGTTCTTCACCATCGTGAAGTCATCCTTGCTGAACATTTCCGTCATATTATAGCGCGAAACGAGGGCTACCATCAGGGCGAGGGCAAATACCATCGCCACATCGAAGAGGTTGCTCACTACGCTCATCGGATCATCATCCTCGCCATCATGCGCAAGCCTATTTCTGCGTCTCTGTCTCATAAATTATATATCTTTACTTTTTTACCTTTAAAAGCCTTTTTTACTTTTCCTCCAAAAGGTCTGCCATAAACTCGAGGTTGCTCATATCCTCAGTGTACCAGCGGTTCTTGGTCTGCTTGGTTACGAAACCGATGGCAGCAGAGAACAGGCCTACTACGGTGGTAGCGAAAGCCACCTGCATATTGTAAGCCATCGAAGCAATATCGCCGGTAGAAAGACCTACCAGGGCAGGACCCATCGGAATCAAGGTACCCATCAAACCGAGCATCGGACCCATCTTCAGGAGTGTAGAAGGAAGAGAAAGATCCTTCTCAACAAACTGGGCATACTGGTCGAGGATGCGGTTCACCTGCGCCTTGCTCTGACGGTTGTCCACGAGTTTCTTCATATAGGATACGATGACAGCCTGCTTGTTCTTTGGCAAGCGATCGCCCAGGGTATCGATGTTATCGAGCGTCAGGGTGTTCATCTGTTCACGAATCTCCGCACCCGACTTGCGCTTTACAAGATACTGTCCAAAGAAACCTCCAAGGAGCAGCAAGGCTCTGAGGAAGAAGAAAATCAACAAAATAATCACAGGAACCAGCATGCCTGTGGAAATCCAAAACAATACGTCTGATATGTAATTCATTATACTCTATATTTTTTAATTTGATAATTGTAAATTGCCCATCCTATCGCCATTCCTACGATGACGATGGCGATAACGCCGAGAAGCGAGAGGGCATCGAAACTGTTGAATCCTGCCACCGCAGTCCTGCCATTCACCGTACCGATGATGCCCATCAATCCGAGCAGCACCTCTACCAGAAAAAGCAGTTCCAAGCGGATTGGTCGCTCCGGCAAGAGCCATCTCAAACCATAGGTGAATACCGGCGTCAAGACCAGCAGCACTACGGCAAGCACCCATGCCACTACCTGGAACGATACGCCGGGAAGCAGGAAGATGGTCATCACCAGAACGCTGAACAGCACTGGGAAAACCAGCAAACCCGGGAAGTACTTCAGGAAGATGAAGAACACCCATTTGCGGCGACTCACATGTTCCGAAGTCTTCAGATCTACGTGGTGCACACAGAAAAGCATCATGAGTGCCACATCGATACTCAGCAGCACCGCCATATCGAGCATCAGCTTCTGGTCGGCTATCCAGGCCGCAATCTGCGTCTTCGACTGTTCGATGGCAAGTGGCCAGGTCATTCCCACGAAGAAGGCTACGAGCACCGAGATTATCATAATCTCCTTCACTCCGTGGAAGGTCTGCTTCAGCACAAAACTGAAGCAAACCAATATCATCATTACTAAAACTAATGTCTCCATTTCTATTCAACCATATTCTTTCTTCTTCTGCGAATCAGAATCGCCAACATCACGAATGCTACGATGACGATGACACCTACTACGATGCCGCTCACCACAGTGGTGGTCTTTTGAGCTTCCTCATTCAGCGTCTCCTTCTTCATCACCATACCCTTGTCGCTGCTGTTCTTCGCAGCCTCAGCGTCGCGGATCTGCTCTACATTCTGCTGATATTCCTTGGCAGAAGCAGCATCGGTTTTGCTGGCGATATAGTTGCGCAGCTTGGCATTGTCGCAGACAAAACCGGAGCATGAAGGCTTATACTTGTTCACGGTCTCGGTATGGAGCTTGGCGATATCCTTGAGCTGCTGAGGAGTAGCCTTCCACATTCCCTTGCGGGCACTCTCCATCATCACGGCGGTCATCTCCATCAGCGCAGCCGGATTCTGCTTGTCAAAAAACTCCTTGGTTCCGAGATGGTACTTGTCCTTGACATATACATTATAGATCTCGTCCCACATCTCCTTGTCGATTGCCTTTGGCTTCATCACATTCCAGCCGTAGGTATTGGTTACGATTTCGGCGAATGTGCTGGCACTGCTGGCTCCACCCTTCATCTTCTCCTTGATATAGGCTGGATTGAAGATGGTGGTTCTGCCCTCGATGCCGATAGCCTCCTTCACCTCCTGCATTCTCATATTGCTATGGTTGCGATAGTCGGCGAGATAAGCATCTGGATCCTTACCGGTTACGTTGCGCACTGCAAGGTTCATACCTCCCATAAACTCATATACGTGGTCGAGACTCAAAGCGCCCCAAGTGTTGCTCTGTCGTGGCTGAACTACCACATCAGTACGAGTCAGCGCTGCCTCGAAAGCAGCCTTGCGAACGGTCTCCCAGTTCTTCTCATCACCGTAGTAGGCACCCATATTGTTCAGATAGACCTCGGCTATCTGACTCTCCTTATCCCAGCGGTCGCCTGCGGTTACCATCTCCTGAATACCGGTGCCATAGTTGCCGTTTACGCCACCAAACACTCGATACATACTTACCTCGCGTGCCTCCTTTGGCGACATACCCTTCTCTACGAGCACCCGTTCCGATTCGGTAACACCGGCTTTCACCAGGTTGTCATACTTATCACCCTTGGCATTTGCCGCCATCTCAATCGCCTTGTTGATGAGGAAGAGACGGGATGCTGCCAGGTCGCGGAGCTGACCGGAAGTCTGAACCACGACATCGATGCGAGGACGGCCCAACTGCTTGGATGGGATGAGACGCAGATCGGTAACACGGCCGAAGGCATCTCTTACCGGTTCTACACCGAGCATATAGAGAATCTGAGCGATGGTAGCACCCTCTGTTTCGATAAACTCGCTACTCCAGAGCGTATAGCTTACCTTACGAGGATATTCACCCTTATGTCGCTCGCAATACATCTTGATGGTATTGTCGCAAAGTTCCTTTGCCTTCTCCCAGGCATCCTCCGAAGGTGTATTCTCCACATTGATGGAGAAGAGGTTTCTACCGGTAGGCAGGGTGTTCGGATTCACAATCAGATCACCACCAGGAGATGGAGCGGTAAAGCCGCCATTCAGGGCATTCATCAGAGAAGACATCTCGTTGAGCGGACTCTGACGGAGCGCCTCCGAATACTTGCCCACATTCTGCAAGGCATGCTCTACGGTAGTGATAGCCTGAGCCAGATGAATCTGCTGACGGGTATATTTAGGTGCTTTCGACATCATCATACCCTTATCTTTAGAAGATTTCTGAGATGCTTTGCCCTTGCCGGCTTTCGCCATCTTCGCCATCTTCGCCTTCTTCAAATCCTCCTGATACCATTTCTGGCCCTTCTTGATGGCTTCCATCATCTTGTCAGGGAAGCGACCGGTCTGCTCCATCTTCTCAAAAGCCTCACGACTCATCTGCGGAATCTTCTTCTTATGAGAAACCTTGGCAGCACGGAGCTCGCTTACCGTACGGTGGTCCACCCTCTTCGGCTTCGCCTCCTTCATTCCACCCATCTGGTCTGCCATCTGCATCATCATCTGGATAGGATCCGGAGCTGCCTGCATCGCCTCTACCTTACGGGCCATCTGGAGTTCGGCAGAAGTGATTCCTACATAACGGCAGATGTATTCATCAGAAACCGAGGCTGAACCCAGAAGCTGGGTCACGGTATTGCGTGCCTTGCTCAGATAGAGACGGTCGAAAAGCTGCTTATGCTTCTCCACGCCCTCCAGAGCACGACCTTTCAACTTATCCACAGCCAGCATTCCGTAGGCAATAGGATCTGTAGCCATCGCATAGACACTGGTGCGGACATCATCGTTATCGTATGGCACACCCAGAGTATAGAGTTTGCCGGTAATCTTCTCGTTTGCCAACTCTTCCGCAAAGTTCTCTACTCTTGCGATTTCATCTGCAGAATATGGCTTGTTCATCTGCTTGGCATCGAGTCCCAGTTCTCGGGCGATTCCCATCTTCACGGTCAGCGCCTTCACCTTGAGCGACTGTTCGGCAGATGCCTTCTTTTCGTAAGACTGGATGGCATCGCTCAACTGCTTATAGGTCTGTCGCAATTCGCTCTCCTTGAAAGGAGGAGTGAGATAGCTCTGGGTCTGGGCATAGGTACGGCGCTTGGCAATCATCGCCTCGCCCACATTGCCGATGGTATATATATAAAGATGTGGAACCACACCAATCAATCGGTCACTCCAGTCGTTGCTGTCGAGTGCCACCTGCTTTCTCGGGGTATATTCCAGCGAGCCGTGGGTTCCGAAATGGATGAGCGCATCGGCACTGAAACCATAACGAGCCCAGAGATAAGAGGCAACATAGGTGTAAGGAGGTGCCTGGTCGGTGCCATGCACAATCTTGAAGGAGTCGCCTCCCACGCCTGCCATCACCTGTGGAAGCAGAGCCACATTACCAAACTGCAGTCTTGCCACCGCCAACTTACCGTCATCGGTAGCCATATATTTGCCAGGGAAGGAACCATAGAGCTGATTCAGCTCCTTGATCATCTTCTTAGACAAAGCCTTCTGGGTCCATCCGGCAAACTGCTGGGCAGTAACTAGGGCTGGATGTCCCGACTGGAGGAATTGGGTATAGGCTCCCTCTGCATAGGTTCCGAAGACGGCACCCTGAGCCTGGATCATCTTTGCCAGTTCCTGAGGATTGGCTGGCAACTTGCCTACATTGTATCCCTCATTCTTCAAGCGAACCAGGAGATTGTAGAGCGATGGAACCACTTCCATTCCCGAAGCGGTAAGTGCATTCTGACCCGGACCCTTGAAGTAGAAGATGGCGATACGCTTGCTGCTGTTCTTCTTGTTCTTCAGATTCACATAGCCCTGCACGCTCTCCACAAAACTCTCCATTCTGTCTGGGATGCCGTAAACCTCCTGCAAGCCCTCCTTGTTGATGCGCTGACCGAAAACCACGTATGGACGGATGGCACCATCAATCTCCGGAGTCACGATGCTCTGCGACATGAAACCGCCATTCATTCCCTGCTTGTCGTTCTCCCAATCGGTGGTCAAGCGGTTGATATTAAGAGGTGAGAACAATGGAATATTCTTCTGCTTCAGAAACTCTACGAAGTAATCGCCCAGTCTGCCATGCGCCATATTCACTACGGCATTCGCCTGGATACTGTCAGCATGATGACCGGCGATAAAGCTCTGCAGCTGGTTGATGCGATACACCATGAATCCCTTCTTCTCAAAAGCCTTCTCCATATCAGGAGCCGCACCCATAAAACCGGTGAGCAAGATGGTAGGAGCACCTTTCTTATATAATCCGTTCTTCGCCAGGAAGGCATTGTACTCACGGATGCTGTTGAAACCCAGTTCATCACCCTTTTCATCCTTCGGGTCGAAATGAGTCAGGAGATAGTCTGGTCGCTCATCCACACGTTCCGGTTCTGGAGCCATGAACTTCTTTCCGTCGATAAATTTACGGATATAAGCGAGCATACTGTGATAATTCTTCTTGCTGCCGTTCTCGATGTACTGCATCAGATAATCTGCATCGAAGTTATCTACTGATACGATATTGTTGGCTGGGTTGGTAGCAGCATGAGTCAGGGTCGGCACCTTATAGGAAGCCTCTTCCAACTGCTTGCGCTGGTTCTCGTCAATTCGGAGTCCCATACCATTCACGATAATCATATCGTAATCATCCAGATGATCGAAATCATCGGTTGTGATCTCACTCAGTTTAATCATCGCATTGTCGTTGGCATGCGAAATCTGTCCCAGCGCAATAGCCTGATAGTTGAGGAAAGCGATGCGGGTAGTACCCACCCAGGCAGAGTAAGCCTTCGCCAAACCTCCCAGAACAATCACGGCCAACAAGGCCAGGAAGATGTGTTTCTTTTTAATCTTTCTGATTTTTCCTAATCCTTTTTTCATATCTATTCCTTTTTTCAGGCTGCAAAGGTAAGACTTATTTAGAAATTGTACAATACCGAGAAATTGTGATTTTCACATTTTTTATACTTAGAATTAGGTATCAGGTTAAACGCATAGATATAGTCTGTACTAATAAATAAGTAGTGTTTTCAGGACTTTTTCTTTCATTTCAGCCCTCAAAAAGAGGAATTATTCCGAAATATGCAGAAAGAGCGTGATCACCATTACGGCAATCACGCTCTTTCTACTTATAAACATAAAACATTACGAAGATGAAAGAAAAGCTTAGCAAACCTTCTTCTTCCGCTCACAATAGCGTTCGCATTGGGCACAGATGTCATATCCCAGCATGGCACCCAAGATGAAATCCTCCTCCGGCGTAAGCTGGCACAACGGTTTGGTGATTATCATGCGGATAGCATCCAGACATTCTTTCTTACCAAAGAAGAGATTCAGACGGTCGTTGCCAACCGGCTGGATGATATAATCAATGTTCTGACGCTCTAATCTAGTTATGGCAAAAGACTCATATTTCTTGTTGAAGGTGTAGAGCACCAGGCGGCGCACGCCCTTCTTATATTCATATATATGATTCATCAGAACCTTCAAATCTACTGGTGTTGCGATTTCCTGCTGCATACTATCCGAATTTATCTGTTTTTAAACCAAGAATCAGAGAATTCCATCATTCTCCAATTCTTGAAAAATATTTTTGTAAAATTATAACGCTGGCTTGATGTCCTCGAGCCAGGCATCGATACGCTCCTCTGTCTTGTCGTCCTCGTTCACCTCGTCGAGTGCGAGTCCCAGGAACTTGTCGCCATCAATTGCCTCACTGTCATCATAGGTGTATCCGTCTGTAGAAACACCAGGCAATACGGTAGCACCAGCCTCAACGGCAGCATCATAGAGTTCCTTCATGCCGCCACAGAATGTATCAGGGTAAGACTCACTGTCGCCACAACCAAACAGGGCCACAGTCTTGCCAGCCAAGCCGGCACTCTTCAATGTCTTCACGCCATCATACCAGTCGTCCTGCATCTCGCCGGCACCCCAGGTAGAAGTACCGAGAAGAAGATTCTCATGACTTGTGATAGTAGCGTCATCGATGTTAGCTACATCTACAGCTTCCACGCCCAACTTAGAGGCGATGGTTTCGGCAATCGACTGGCATGAGCCAGTAGAAGAGCCATAAATTACGATTGTTGTTTTCATTTGTCTATCTTACTTTTAGTTACATTTATTTTCGGGTGCAAAGATACGCCCTTTTCCCGTAATCTGCAATACCTAAAAATGATGGTTTCGCAGAAATACCTAAATATGATAGATAAAAAGTTTTAGGACGATTCATCCTAAAACTTTCTTAAATATTCTACTTTTAGGATGATTTATCCTAAAAAAATAGTATCTTCGCAGCAAATATATAATCAAAGAGCAATGAAATGATATGAAACGAATAGAAAGAACGGAATATCTCAATAAACTGATCGCTTTCAAAGACAAGTCTCTTATCAAAGTGATAACCGGCATTCGCCGTTGCGGTAAATCCACTATTATGGAGATTTATCGTGACTGGCTTAAGAGGCAAGGTGTCAGTGCCGACCAAATCATCTATCTCAATTTCGAGGATTACGACTTCTATGAACTTCGTAATCCACATAACTTATACGCTTATATCAAGCCATTAATTCATCAAGACAAGATGACTTATATCTTCTTTGATGAGATACAACATGTGGAAGATTTCCCAGACATCATCAACAGTCTCAACCTGAAGCCAACAGTAGATCTCTATATTACGGGGTCGAATGCCTATATGCTGTCAAGCGAAATCGCCACGTTACTATCCGGAAGATATGTGGAAATCGCAATGCTTCCCCTTTCATTCAGAGAGTATGTTGAAGGTATCGGAGGAACCGACAATCTTCCCAAAGCCTATACAGACTACATCACAAGGAGCAGTTTTCCATATACCCTTGAACTGGATACTCCCGCAGAAATCAGCGACTACCTGAATGGCGTATATAACACCATTGTAGTAAAGGATATCATGAGCAGGAAGAAGTTACCCGATGTCATGATGCTGGAAAGCGTTATCCGTTTCACAGCCGACAATATCGGCAACATCCTATCCACCAAGCGCATAGCCGACATCATGACTGCCGATGGAAGGAAAATAGACCAGAAAACCGTAGAACGATATCTGACCGCACTCTGCGAAACCTTCTTCGTATATGAAACCAAAAGATACAACATCAAGGGTAAGCAGCTGCTCAAGACATTGGGTAAATATTATCTAGTAGATGTCGGTTTGAGAAGAATGCTCCTAGGTTCCCGCTCATTCGATGCCAGCCGCATCCTGGAGAACATCGTTTATCTGGAACTACTCCATCGCCAGCAGAAAGTATATATAGGAAAGATGGATAATCTGGAAGTAGATTTTGTAGCGATTGATGAAAACAATATCACGTATTATCAGGTAGCTGCTACCGTTAGAGATGAGACTACCTTAAAACGTGAATTGGCATCTCTGCAGCAGATCAATGACCAATATCCTAAGTATATCCTTACACTTGATGAAGACCCTACTGCCGATTACAACGGTATCAAGAGAATCAATGCCCTAAGATGGCTGATGGGAGAAATAGGATAGCCTATATTTCCTCAGAGTAACACCATAATATATAAGGCACAAAAATGATAATTCGATGAAAGATTTTGCAGCGATAGATTTCGAAACGGCCAACCAGCAGCGTACAAGTGTCTGCTCGGTGGGCATTGTGATAGTGAGGGATGGCGAGATTGCAGACAGCTACTACAGCCTCATCAAGCCCGAACCGGAATAGATGCTGAAGCCTGTACCTGGATAGCAAGAGAGCTGTTATAGTAAGTACCAGAACTGCATGAGGGTGTGTCATAAAGCCATGACACACCCTCTTCTGTTATTTGTCAATTTCAGCACGTATGAATATACCGTTATTGCTGTAATAGAGATCGTAGCCAGGAATATCAATTTCATATCCGCCAACCTCTTTTTCAATTTTGTAAGGCTTCAAATCAGGATATTTCTTTGCAATATCCTCAGCTATGACAGTAGGAATAATGCCTACAGGGATCTCAGAGTATTTGCACTCAACACTCGTCCACTCTCCCTTCTCATTAAACTCCACTTTAGAGCCATCACTGAGCAATACTTCATATTCCCAAAAGCCATTATCTTTCTCCTTTTCCACACGGCTGTATGATGCATCAGCAAAATATTGCTTTACAAACAGCTGTGCCGACATCGGCAATGCTGCATAATCAAACTCTTTATCTTCACTGCTGCATGAAACTGTAAAAAGGACCAGTAACATCGCAAATAATGTGGTAATAAATGGTCGTTTCATATTCATAATGTTATTGTTTAAAATTACTATAATATATTCTATAATCTCTTGAATCTAGGTTTGTTATGCAGATTCGTATCTATCGGTTACAAATATAATAGTTTTATTTTAGATAAGAATGATTTCAAACTCAAATTAACTATAATTCAATATTTTTTTATTTTTCCATTTGTTCTACTGCCATAGTTCTTAGTTGTTAGACTTATTCAGGTTACAATAGATATTGCATAGATAGAAATTACAAGGTAGACTTTTAGGTTCGGTTTTTGAAAGTGAATCCTGCTGGCAGTGATGCCGGCAGGATTCTGCGTTATTATGCTCTAATGCAGACTGCGCTTACTTAAATTCTTCTATCTACGGGCAAACTCAGGTGCAACCTCTATCCTATAACTCATTAAGCAAATCCTCCGCAGGAATAAAATCTATTTTTCCTTCGCGATGAAGCTTCAATTCCGTAAAGGCCTGATTGATACTAGCAAGGGCTTCTTCCAAATAGCTCTCGTCATTAGAAAGTACGCCCAAGCTATTATAAATATCAGTATTCAATTGCATCACATTCATTATCGAATCCTTTCTTTTAGCGATACATTGCGTAGAAATTCTGCACCTTGTCATGGAGCATAGAAGCATAGAGAAGACCATTTCTCCATTCTTCAGGAATTTGGCTTATTCCAAATTTAGCACCCAGGATAGCCCCTGCTACTGCAGCATTGGTATCCGCATCTCCGCCTGATAAAACAATCTTTAGGATACCCTCTTTATACGAGGTTGCATGCCAATAAGCCCATAGGGCAGCCCCTAAAGTTCTGAGCGTATATCCCATACTCTTTTCATCATCCAGACACAAAGAATCCAGACCTTCATGGTATACCAAGTCAATAAATGGAATGATTCGCTCATCATATTGTTTAGCAATGCCAATCACATCTTCTTCATCCAATATCCTGTCTTCAAAGACAAGAGCATGTATGATAGAAGAAACGATAACGCAAGAGCCCACACAGCGAGGATCATAATGAGTTAGCTTACAGATATTCTCTGCATTATTAGCTACATTGTCCTTCAAAAGTCCTACCACCGAAGTTCTCATGACGGCTCCATTAGCTGCAGCTTTTTTCTTTCCCATCTTCCAGATAATCTCTGCAGCCTTCTGTGGATTCGAAGTATAATCACCTAGAGCCATTACATTATATGTATGCCGGCCAATTCCCATGCCTCCGTTCATCATCCATTCCTTAAACCTTCTGGCAATATCAAGAATATCTACCTTTTGACAAGCCACAAAAGAATCTAAGATGCATAGCATCATGTCGGTATCATCAGTCCAATCGCCTCTTTGCCAACGACGACGATGATCATCCTGCACGATTTGTGAATAGTCCTCTATCCCATTAGGATAAAAACGATCCACCTCTTGCTTGGACATAAACTCCGTGCTCAGTCCCAAGGCATCTCCTACAGCTTGTCCGAAGATGGTGCCGAGGAATCTTTCTTTTATAGTTTCATTTTCCATATTTTTT
>ERZ779697.1076-NODE-1076-length-11138-cov-3.14888_pt1 | contig 11138 bp, 7 predicted proteins | sample MGYA00511881_ERZ779697 | MGnify/ENA primary metagenome ERZ779697 (study PRJEB29588, sample SAMEA2148105) | human gut metagenome | biome: human gut; feature: human-associated habitat; material: faeces | place: Denmark | collected 2008/2010 ... | reverse complement strand
GCAGGCGGTTGTGGCTGTCGTAAGTCCACTGCGTCACGTAGGTGGCTATCGCCTGGTTGGGCACAATCAGCGTGCGGCGCGTCTTCGTCACCTCGCCCATCTTGCCGTAGAAGTATTCTATGGCGCCCGTGCCGTCCTCGCGTAGCATCAGCCTGCCGATGCGGTTCTGGGAGGCGTTGCGCCCGCCGTAGTAGTACCTTACGTTATTCTCAGGGTGGTCGGGATAGTGATAGGGTATGCAACTCTGTTTCATGTCAAAAATAATGGCGTTTAATAGATGGCTATTAAGTTCAGAAAATGTCAAAAATCATGTTTCAAAAGAGAATTATTTGTATTTCATTTGATAGTATCTTATCATTATTGATAATTACATGATATAACCAGTTGGCGGAATTGTTTTGTGAGGTACGATCATGCTTACAGTTCCCAATAGTGTTCTTTCAGTATGCAATACATAGCTTTTTGTCTTTTGAAAGACAACCTTTTATGCGGTAAAAGGATGCCTCTTGCAAACTTGCAGGAAGCAAGTGAAAACCGTAAGCAAAATCTTCCGAAAAACAGTAAACCGTAAGTAGCTGTCACAAGGAAGCATCAAGTAATTCCGCCAACGGGTATGATATAGTATTCAATCAAAGAAAAATATCATAAAAATATTTATAATCTTATTAATTAATCAATGTATCGCATTTTATATTAGGTAAAACAATTGTGTCAGGACGATTTTCCATTGTTATAACCTGTTTGTCATTATAATATATCAATATAGCTCTTTTTAGGAAATTAATCAAACAGCTATGGGTATAAATCTCTCTTCCTTTATAATTTGCTATTAAAAAGCTGTCTCTATTGCAATACTTTACATTTAACGTTCCTTTTGGATTCTGCATTTTATTTTTAATAACTGGCATCGCATATATTTTTCTGTTTGACACCTCGCAAAATTCGATTATAATAGAGTCTTTCAGTTCTGTAAGAAAACCGTTATATAAAGGCCCTAATAAAAATCCATGCTTCCTTTCGTCAAAATTAGACAGACGATTTGTTGGAAGTATTACATAACTGTCATACCCTGCTGTAGTTGCATATTGATTGATAATCTGCATAAAATGCTTGTTTCCTAAAAAACTACTCAATTCATCTTCCTTACCTCTTTTATTACAGGCCGAGATGAATATACAAGTAAGCATTAAGAATATTTTATATTTCATTGCAAAATCCTTTTATATAGTTTATTTATAACAGTTTCTATACTTTATAGTTTCCTTGCCCTTTTTATACAAGGACAAGGAAACTTTTATATTTTACACGTCAAGTTGATTATTTGACTAATTTGGGCAATCTTTTAATTATACTGGATAAAGTGGTTGTCCCTTTTAATAAATTTGACAAAGATTTATCGTTTGCGTTTAAGGAAGCAGGTAAAGCTGTGGGTTGTTTTTCATTAATTCCATATCCACGAATACCATGAAGTTTGCCATCATGTCCCATCGTAAAGACAGGAAGCGAATTATTATATAAAGAAAATCCCATATCTCCATAGCCGTCCCCAGTATAAAATGAAGCCTCTGCTGGTAAACTTTTATCTTGATGGGTATGAACCTGACCAATGATTGATAAACGTTCATTTCCTTTTGTCAAAGTACGACCGTCTATTATTTCATATCCATATGCTCCGACATAAGAAGTTTCATTGTCATTCTTATAATCTGGTAAAACAAGAACAGACTTATTGGATAAGACAACCCCTGCAACTTCACGTCCATGTATGTTACCATTACGTTTATAATGTTGGTTTGCTTGTTTCCACATCCTATTATAAGCTGCTGTTTCATTTTTAAACCAAATGCTACCGTCTTTACGATAAATTATAGAATTATCTTTGTTCTTTAGAATTTTGCCCATGTAAATTTGATTTTTCTGTAAATCTGTTTGTGCATGAACATTCGGATTATATTGATATGTGCCATCGGTATCTTTATACCAATCATTTCCGTCTATATCAATGTATTTTAGAGGATTGCAATTAGTGTAACAATAAGTGCTTATGCCTGGATATTTTTCCTCCATAGCATCCGTACTCATCCACAAGCTCAACCTAGAATCATAGTATCTCGCACCATAGTAATACAGTCCCGTCTCCTCATCAAATTCCTTCGCGTTGAAGAGGTAAGGCGTATTCCAGATGTTGTTCCGCTCTTCAATGAACACTTCGCCGAACGGCACGTACTCTATGTGCTGTACCACTTCACCGTCCAGATTGGTGATGTAGCTGCTGCTGCCCAGATGGTCTGTATGATAGTAGAACTGCAGGTCCTCGTATGCGTCGCCTTCCTGGAAGTTGTCCTCCGGTGCGTTGGCCTGAGCCATGGCAGCTTCCATCGTGCCGTCGTCACAGCAGAATCCCTCGCCGTCCACATAGTCGTCGTTGTCCGTTCCGTTGTACGGCACCCCAAATGTAGCATAATTTTCTTTGATTGCCTGCAGTTGTTGACTATATTTAACATCATAGTCCACATTTACTGCGTCAGCCTCTTTGCCGGCATATTGTATGCGCCTCGGATCTGCGCCGTAGGATGCGAAGTCGCCTATCTTTGATACGATGCGCTGGCTGCCTATATAGATGTGCTTGGTGTAGCGTCCGCCTTGGTTTGCCACGAGATAAGGGCTCACGTAGAGTGAGAACTTGGCCGTGTTGGTGCGTCCGCCGGCAAACTCTGAGTTCACATATACCTGCTCGCTCTCGCCGCTGGTCTTCACCGTGCGCTCGCCGTCAGCGTCATACCAGTAGTTGGTCACGAATCCGTCGTCGTCAGAGGCCAGCAGACGGTTCTCTTCGTCCCATTTCAGCTTGCGCTCATGGGCTTTCTCGTCTGTTGTTCCATCTTTCTTCGTGCGTCCCGTGTTGACGTACACGAGGTTTCCGTTCGCGTCATACTCGTAGGCGTGGCTGTTGCGTGTCTTCCGGCTCTCGTCCGGAGTGGTTTCCGTGCGGTAGTTCACGTCACTGACGTTGTCAAGCTGGAATTTCTTTCCATCTTCCTGTCCGTAGGTGTATGTCAGGTCATAGCCCACGTTCAGTGTGCCGTCAAACTGCAGGTTGCCCTGTGTAAGGTGCTGGCTCTTCGACGTGATGCGGTGCATGTTGTCGTAGCCCATTGTTATCACATCTTTTTGAATTTAAATTTAGCATAATCGTTAGTAAGAATGCGTATTATATATTAATACTGTTCTTATTTTATTTCTCCAAACCCATATTTGCAAACCTTCTTTACTGAATTCATAAACATGTTGATTTTGTCCTTTTCCATTATCTAACAAAAGATAGATAGTGTCTTCTTCTTCTGGAATATCATTTATTAGGTTTAAAAAGGTCGCATACTTTAATCCAATTAAATTATACCCTTTATAATAACAAGTCGTATCACACCTTATCGTATTAATAACGTTATTTTCGCACCACAATTCTATACCTCCTTCAAGGATATAACATTCATTTTCATATGTTCTTTCATGATATATCTTCTTTTTGTATTTTGTATTTTTTAAACAATTAAAGACTAACGAATTAAGAATAAATTCGCCATAAGACCTATTTAATATTAATTCTCTTTCCATATGCTAACTTTTTGAATTGGATGTGTCTAAATAATTTCAAGTTATTAAGACACATCCAAATTAATTTTATCTTTTTATTTCTTCGTTCCATTTCAGCTCGCGCTCGCGGGCTTTGTCATTCTTCATGCCGCACGGTGTTGACGTAGACGAAGTTGCCGCTGGCAGGAAGTGAAGCGTTGTTAGTCACCGAAATGACATTACTTACAATATATTATTTTCTGTGGATAAATTTATATATCCAAAATAGTAAAACAGTAGTGAAAACTACATACAAAATTCCAATGCATGATAAAAATTGGAATAATTCAACAGCTTGTTTTACTTCATTTAAGTTAAAACTAACTGGCTTTTCTGCAGTGTAAGCATCGACGCGATACTTTACAATATCTAAGAAATTAATATAATTGAATGTTAAATACACAAACAGTATGAAATTTATTATTATCCATACGATTATACCTATACTATAAGTTTTTATATTTTTCATTAAAATAATTATTATGTTATAGATTATCCTTCTGTTTTAGCTTTAAACTCATTTAAGACTTTTTTAGGATCAATCGTTATGATTTTTCTATTTGCATCAAACCAAGATTTGATTTTTTCAAATATGATTGCTTCTGAATCTTCATCGAATTCCTTCGCATTGAAGAGGTAAGTCGTATTCCAGATGTTGTTCCGCTTTTCAATGAGCACTTCGCCGTCCACATCGTCATCGTTGTCCGTTCCGTTGTACGGCACTCCAAATATATGAAAAAAAACTGTAATTTTATTCTTTTAAAGCAAAAAATGTACTTTTATCATAGAGGATTTGCTGTCGTAGCGATGTTATTGCAATATTGGAAAGAAAGCTAGTTTTGTCGTGCTGTCTGTTTATATATAATCAACGTGCCTTCCGTCCATTCCGGTTAATACAAACGAATGGGACGGAAGGCAGGCTGATGCAGAGTGCTGTTTAGTGCAATTCCTTAGCTTGCTTTTAAGTCTTATTTCGTGCCATAGCTTTATTTCGTGCCGTAGTTTCGGCTATGCTATTGCTGCTGCGCCTGACGCTTTTCGGCTCTGTATTCCTTTGGCGTCATGTCATATTTCTTGCGGAAACACTTGCCGAAGTAGCCGGCGTCGCGGAAACCTACTGAGTAGGCTATCTCTGTTATGCTGTCGTCGGTTGTCTCTATCAGGCGCGCAGCCTTGTTCAGCCTTATCTCCTTTACGAGGTCTACCGGCGCAAAGCCCGTAAGGCTCTTCAGCTTCTTGAAGAAAGCCGAGCGGCTAAGGCCAATTGTGCCGGCAATGGTGTCGATGTTGAAGTCGTTAGAGTTGAGGTTCTTCTCAATAATGTCATGAATCTTGTGTACAAACTCGATGTCCTTCTTTACGAGATGCTGTTCGTAAGAGTCGCCGTCAGCCTCTGCCGTATTCTCCACCGTGGTCTGCACCACCATCTTGCGCTGGAATATGCGCTGCTCCTCGAGCAGCTGGTTAATCCTTGCCATGAGATAGCTGCTGCTGAAAGGCTTGGCTATAAAGGCGTTGGCGCCGCTCCTGACAGATGTCAGCTTGTCTTCCTCGGTGTTCTTTGCCGTCAGCACAATCACCGGTATATGACTTATGTTGAAGTCTTGCCTTACGGCGCGCAGCAGTTGCATGCCGTCCATGCCCGGCATCATCAGGTCGGTTATTATGATGTCGGGGTGATGCTGATATATTTTTTTCAGTCCCTCCTCACCGTCGTGCGCCGTCAGCACGTTGTAGCTGTTGCTTCTGAGCTGCAGCTGCAGCATGCGGCACATGTCAATGTTGTCTTCAATGAGCATTATCGTCGGCAGATCGTCGCGTGTTGCGTCCTCCTGTTTCTGCGTCATTGTGTCTTCCTCGCCGTTGTCGCCTTCGTCAGCGGTCCTGTTTTCTGCTGTGCTGTCGTCGAAGTACACCTCAATGTCCTTCCCATTGAAGTTGTCGCGGCCTGTAGGCAGTTCAACCGAGAACACCACGCCCTTGCCTCCGTCTATGTTTTCTGCCCAGATGCGTCCGTGGTGCATGTTGACATACTCTCTCGAGAGCGACAGTCCGATGCCCGTGCCTGCGTAGGCGTTGTCGTCGGATGTCTTGTTGCTTGCCTGCGAGAATCGCTCGAATATCACTTCGAGCTGCGATTTGGGTATGCCCACGCCGTCGTCTTCAACCCTCATCGTGCATATCTGCCTGTCGTAGTCGTGTTCGAGCGCTATGCATATCCTGCCGCCCTCGCCGGTGTACTTAAAGGCGTTGCTCAGCAGATTGTTCAGCACTATGGCTATTTTCTCGGCGTCGCACCATGCCGTTACGTGTTCTTCAGCCTTGTCGAACACAAAGGCTATGTCGCGTTCCTCGGCAAGCACCCTGAACTCCTGCATTAGCTGCTCAATCATAGCGTTGAGATCGACATACGACACGTGCATCTTCATTTTGCCGTTCTGAATCTTGCGGAAGTCGAGTATCTGGTTTACGAGCTGCAGCATCTTGCGCGCGTTGCGGTCGATCAGCGACACATACTCCTTGCCGGCCGGACTCAGCTTCTCGTTGTTCTTCAGTTCCTCAACAGGCCCCTTGATGAGCGTCAGCGGCGTGCGCAGCTCATGGCTCACGTTGGTGAAGAAACGTATCTTCAACTCGGCCAGGCGGTCGTTGATATACACCTCGTTGCGCATCCTGATCATATACATCACGAGGCGCAGCGCGCCATAGACAGCCAGCAGCGCCAGCAGGGTGTATATGGTGTAAGCCCACCATGTGGCCCACCACGGCGGCGTGATGATTATCTCGATTACCCGTTCGGGCGAGTTGTTGTCGTTGACCTTCACCCTGAACTTATAGTGTCCGGGCGGCACGTTGGCATACGAGGCAATGCGGTTTGAGCCGTTGTTGTGCCATTGCTCCTCATATCCGTCCAGGATATAGGTGTAAGGTATCATGGTGTTGTCGGCGTAGTAGGGGGCGGCAAACTCTATTGTGAACGTAGACTGGTCGTGGCTGAGCACAATCTTGTCGGCATACTTGAGCGAGCCTTCAAATATGGGCGGATTAAAGTCCCACAGCTCGCGGTTTACCACCTTGAAGCCTGTGATGAACGTGGTGTAGCGCGAGTCGTTGTCGTTTCTCACCGTCTCAGGATTAAACGACAGCAGGCCCTGGCGGCAGCCTATAAGTATGTTGCCGTTTTGCAGGCATATCGATGTGTTGTCCTCTATGTTCACCTCAGGAAAGCCCGCAAAGCGGTCGTAGCTCTTCAGAAACGACGAGCCGGGGCGCATGCTTGCCAGTCCGTTCTCGGTGCATACCCACAGGCAGTGGCTCTTGTCCTCCACGATAGACGATATTACGTCGCCGCTCTGTTTCTCGTTTATCATATACGTCTTAAGCACGGGCTGCCGGCTCTTCTCGTCATAATATTCGATCTTGCTGAGGCCGCTGCCGAATATGCCCATCCATATATATCCCTTGTGGTCTTTGTACATCGTGAAGATGTCGTTAGCCATGGCTCCCGACCTATGGCTGTCGCGGTAGGTCTCAAACTTTATGTCAGAAGGCCTGTTGAACTTTCCGTCGAACGACATCAGTCCGTCTGTCGTGCCCACCCACATTCTGCCGTTGCGGTCTTCGGTTATCGAGCGCACGTCGGTGTAGAGGTCGTAGCGCGGATAAGTGCCGAATCCGTTGTGCCTGTTTCTGAATATGGTCTTGCCGCCCCGTTCCTCAATGAGGTTGAGTCCGCCGTAGAATGTGCACACCCATATACGTCCGCGGCTGTCCTGATAAGTGAAATAAACGCGGTTGCTGCTCAGCGAGTTGCGGTCGCCGCGCCTGTTGGTGTATCGTGTTATGCGCAGTCCCTGCGGAGCCATGGCGTCGGGCGTTGCCTTTATCAGTCCGGCGCCCTTTGTCGAGAACCAGTAGTTGCCCCGGTTGTCTTCCATTATGTGATACACCGGACCAATTTCGCCGCTGCCGAACCTGCGCTTTATGTTGTGCGTTCTGAAGTCCATGCAGAACAGCTCGCCCTTGCGTGTGCCAATCCACAGGTCGCCGTTGCGCGCCTGATACACGGCACGTATGCCGTTGTTGTCGCTCTCGTCGCTGCTGATGAGCATGCCCGGAAACATAAACCTGAAGTTGTAGTGGGGGAAGCACACCTTATATACGCCACTGCTCGTTGACGACAGCCACAATATGCCGTTGGGATCTATGTCGATGTCGAAGAAGTGAGGCTCGGCAATATAGTTGCTGAACTCTTTTTGCCGGTTGATGTTCTGCATCATGCGCGTCTGATGGTTATAGCGCCACACCTCGCCGTTGCGCATCAGTATGAACAGGCCGTTGGCGCCCGTGTCTCTGAATTTCATTTCGGCAAACAGACTGTCGGCCGGCATGGTAAATGTCTGCGATGTAGACGTCTTTGGGTCGTGGCATATCAGCACACCTCTTTCGGAGCACAGCCACAGTTTGTTGTATTTGTCGGTGAACGACTGCGTTATGTCGGCTGCCTGCTGCGTGATGAGGCTTGGCGCCGAGCCTTTGGCAAAAGAGTAGAGACCCGACGGGGTGGTGAAGAACACCCGTCCGTTCATTATGTTGATGCTCGACACGGGCGAGCCCATGCCCTTAAACCTGTAATATTCTGTCTTGCCGTTGTCGGCGTTAATGATGTATATGCCGCCCGATGCCGTTCCGGCGCATATATATTGCCCCTTCTTCTTGAAGCACGTAAAGCGGCGGTCGCTGTTGAGCCTGCCGAGCAGCCTGCGCCCGTTCTTTTTGGTTACGGTGTTAACCGTCAGACTCTTGCTCAGCCAATAGACGTAGCGGCCGTTCTCGCCCAGTATGTTGGTCTTCAGTTTCATTGTGGCAGGGTCGGTGTGCCGTCTTGCGTCGAATATCTTTCTCACCACGATGTTCCCTCCGCTGCCTACATACGCCTCAAAGATGTCCTTGCTGCGCGTAAGCAGCAGGATGCGGCCGTTGTCCATGGCCTGAATCTTTATCACCTGCACGTTGCGCGCCTGCTTCTTCAGTTCGTTGTATACGTCGCGGTAAGTCTCGGCATACTTGTTAAACAGGTACAGATGGTTGTCCGTGTTGCGTATCCACAGATATCCGTCCTTGTCGCCTATGATGTTGCGCACCTTGCGCGGCGGCATGTCCGACTTGTGGCTTATGCGCGTTATGAAGGGCGTAAACTCCGCGCCGTCGAACGAGCACAGGCCGTGCCATGTGCCGAACCACACAAAGCCGTCGCCGTCCTTATGGGCACAATACACCGTGTTGCTCGGCAGTCCGTTGTCCTTGGTGTAGTGTTCCACAATCATGTCGGGCTGTGCCGCGGCTGTGGCGGGATATAATATCAGCATGAATATAAGGCGCAACATGGTTTTCATAATCAAAGGCTTAAATTCTGAATTAATAAATTTGACTTATTTTAGGAACGTTTGTTTTCTTAACAGTTTATCCGCGGCTGCCGCGCTTTCCTCACGGCTGCTTTGTGGCTTGTCATGGTCGGGTAAGCCTCGCGGCGGCATATCCGGCGTGCATCTGCAAAGGTACATCATATTTTTTATAACAGCGAAAAAAACAGTAAAAGTTTTTTATGCCCTAACAGTTGCGGCTGTTGTTGCGCATTATGTGCCGTAAGACAACCGGATGGTGCCAATGGAGACAACGCGCGCGGCAGGACAGATAAAAAAACTTCATGTGCGGTCAGACAGACGGTTTGGGATAAATTATGGGTGTTATGGCAGGTTTTTCGCTATAAATTTGTAATTTTGCATTGTTTTTTTATAAAAATAACAGACATAATTATGACAACCGAACGCAAGCGTATTGACGAGCTCGACTTTCTTAAATGTGTGTTTATCGTGCTGATGATAGTTTTTCATCTGGCATATTTCGGCGACATGCACCCCGTTGCCAAGAAGTTTGTGTATACGTTCCACATGCCGGCATTTCTGTTTCTCGCTGGCTATCTTGCCAACACCGCCAAGCCGTGGCGCCGCTTCGGCAGCTATCTGCTGTGGCTCGCCGTGCCCTATGCCGTCATGGAGTCGGGCTATATAGTCATGGCGTCGCTGCTGCCCATAAGGGAGCATATAGACAGTCTTACGCCGGGCGTGTTCTTTGACAGACTGCTGCTTCATCCTGTCGGCCCTTACTGGTTTATCCACACCCTCATATTGCTCGAGGCCTTCTGTTATGTCATCATGCGCTATGTGCGCCGTCCTGCCGAGTCGGTGGCGCTGTTCGCCCTTGTCTGCTGGCTGCTGTCATCGGGCGGCGTCGGTCTGCTGTCGTTCGCCAATGCCGTCTACTTCATTATGGGCGCAGCGTTGAGGCGTTCGGGGCTCAACGTTCTTTCGGTGTTCGCGTCAAAGACTCCGCTCACCCTTGTGCCGCTTGCGCTGCTCTGCCTCGACAGCAACAACTTCGACCGTGCCACGCCTGCCGGAATGGCTATAGTGTGGCTCGTTGTCAGTCTGCTCCTCTTTGTCTTCCGCCATGTCCGCGTGGGCAGACTTGTGCTTTATATAGGCCGCCACACGCTCATCATTCTGCTCTTTTCGCCAATATTCACTCTCCTGTCTAAGGCGTTCATACCGCTCTTTGCGTTCGACCCCACGGCTCTCTCGTTCATGGTGGTCGCTGTGGTCTTTGTCCTCGCTGGCTGCTTTGCCCTTGCCCGTCTGCTCGACTTCATAGGCATTTCGCGCTTTCTGCTGGGCAAGAACAAGACCGTATGACATTTTAGTGGCATAACGGCTGAGCGGAATAAACATCGCTGCGAGATGTGCATTCAGTATGATGCCGACGTACAGGAAGGTAAATGAAGACAGAAAACTTTTTGATTTTGATGCTCTGAGAATTGCCTTCGTCTGCGCAATATTGCCGTTTGAACGAAAAAGTGCCCGTTTTTTCATGTTTTTGTTAAGTGGCTGATATGGTTATACTTATGCAGATTTATGCATAAAAACGTAAATGTTAAAAAACATAACTCGGCCATTTACGGGTAACAAACCATAGGTTTATGCCTCTAAAACCATAGGTTTGTTGCTCCGAAATGCCTGATTAAGACCATTAAAACCACTGATTTTAGGGCGTAAAAGGACAAGATGTGTAAACTGATGTTAATTTGCTATTGTCTGATTATCTGTTTCTTAACATCTGTTATAACTCGGTTTTCTCTTTTAAAGAAAACTCTGTACACGAAAAATGTAAATACTTTTCGTCTCTATGTTCTTATTTCCTGTGTCTGTCGCGGTAATTGCAGCCGTCGGCAAATTCTTGATAAAATAAGTTGTACAGGCGAAAAGTGGGATGAAAATCGGTTCAATAGAAAGCAGAACCGGGGCTGAATAATAATGACAGATTTGTATTAAAGCATGAAAATGTAAAATCTTGCTTGCCGATATACGGCATAATCATTGCAGAGAAAACACGTCAGCCCGCCGTATGAGCTCAGGCAGCCTCACAGCTTCAGAGGCTTCTGACACATA
>ERZ779697.1074-NODE-1074-length-11158-cov-1.72314_pt1 | contig 11158 bp, 9 predicted proteins | sample MGYA00511881_ERZ779697 | MGnify/ENA primary metagenome ERZ779697 (study PRJEB29588, sample SAMEA2148105) | human gut metagenome | biome: human gut; feature: human-associated habitat; material: faeces | place: Denmark | collected 2008/2010 ... | reverse complement strand
ACGCCTTCAGAAACGGTGTCTACGCTATAGCCTGCCTTCTTCAAATTATATTCTAACAGGGTTACGATTGCCTTTTCATCGTCCACGACCAAAATTTTTTTCAAAAAAACACCTCTAATCAAATAAAATAATCCCTATTTCATGCGGTGCATCTGCATAAAGCGCACTTTCGCAAATTTTAAGCTCCCCGTCCATCGTTTTGACCAACAGGTGACAGTACGCTGAATTTTTTTGTAATGCCTGATACAATTCGTCCGCATTGGAAATCTTAACTTTGTTGCATTCCAAAATCACGTCACCGGGAACCAGTTTCATCTTAGCAGCGGGAGTTCCGCTCTTAACCGCAACAACCCTTGCTCCGTCACTTGTTTCAACGTACCAGAATTGACCTTTTCCATCAAATGCCGACTGCTTGACAATAAAAATAAGCTCGGTTAAAAGCATTACCAGCAATAAAATCAAACTTGATTTTGGAACGAATGCGGCAATTATCGAAAAAAGCAGTCCCATTCCGCATTGTAACGCTTTATGTCGCCTGTAATACCTGAGACTCGAAGAAAAACTCCGCTTGAACGTTTTTACGTTTGTCGCAACCAAAAGCGGCATCAAAAATAACGTAAAATGCACGTCGCTGATTCCTGAAAGCGGCCAAAAAAATGCCGACTGCGTTCCATCTCTGAGCGGGAGCAGCAAAATCAAGGGAACAATCGTCATTTCTCTGAAATAATAGCCGACGATTTTGCGACCGCGTTTGCCGTTTTTGACTCTAGGCGTAAACCATTCTGTTTCTTTTTCTTTGGCAAGAGCCACCTGGAAGCCGGCACATAAAGCTGTCAAAACAAGAATCGCAAATCCGAAATGCTGATTCAGCGAATCCGGCAAAAGAAAGGATCGAACATCAAATTGACAACACAAAAGCGTTATTAATCCTGTTGCCAAAACCGCCGTAAGACTCAAATCGACGGCCTGACCAAAAAGCAGTGCGATGATTCCCAAAGCCTGATACATAAGAATCGTTTTTTCAGGAATCGAAACGCCTGAAAGCACCGTAACGATTGCAGCGATGAAAAAAAAGCTCAAGGCATTTTTCAAGAAATGACGTCCTTCGTAAAAATCGCGATCAATCGCTATCCTGAATGTTTTTCTTTCATATCTGACTCTTGAAAAGTACCGTATCAGCACTGCAATGACGGCTGCCAACAGCAATGGCTGAATAAAGTATTTCAGAAAACTTTCCAACAAACTCATACATTTATCCCCTCTTTTGGCGTTTAACCTAATTATAACAAATTAACAACGCAAAGGAAAAAATTAGAGAAAAAAGAAAGGGCGAAGATAAGCGGCATGATATTTTGCCAAATACAGTGCCGTGCATCACCTTCTCAATCAGCATGCCAAGCTCTCAGTCAAATTTACCGACACGTGTCGATTTAGGCTATTTCCACCATAAGGCGATTGTAACGCATAATTTAAAAGCCGGATGATTTGCAATCAGTTGCAGATCATCCGGTTTTTAAATTGAGGCATATCTTTTTTCAAAAACTATTCAAATCCGTCAAAACGCATTTGCTTTCGGCAAACTGTTAAGCAGCATAAGCACCGTGTTCGGCTCTGAATTTGCCTGCGCAAGCATCGCTGCTGCCACTTGAGACATCAGATTTGCCTTGGTAAAATTCATCATTTCTTCAGCAATATCACAATCTTCAATTCTTGACTGAGCATCAGAGAGATTGATTGCGCTGTTTTCAAGATAATTAATCGTATGCTGCAGCGCATTTTGCGTTGCGCCAAGTCCGGCACGCTGAAGCGAAACGGTGCTGATTGCTTTGTCGACTTGATTCATGACGATCGTCGCATAATTTTGTCCTTCACGATTAAGATCTTGACCCACCTTTTCAAAGGCAGCTTTCTTTGCGGCAACTTCTTGTTCCAAAGCAGAAGTATTCTGTCCTTTGGCCTTGGCCAAAGCCAGACTGTTGGCTGCCGCATTATATGCATCTTTTGCATCGTTATATTTTTTAATGGTCTCCCGGCTGCCGCAAAGGCCCATTTCGACATCCATCGTTTGTCCGGCATTTGCACCAACTTGCAAAGTAATCTTATTCCTTGATCCGTCAAGCAAATTGATCGTATTGAATTGGCTGCTGTTGCCGATTCGATCGATTTCCTGACGCAAAGCCTGAAATTCTTTATCAATTGCGGCACGATCTTCATAAGTCAACGTCCCGTTAGCGGCTTGAACTGCCAAATCGCGCATTCTTCCCAAAATACTGTGCGTTTCGTTTAAAGCACCTTCTGCCGTCTGAATCAGCGAAATTCCGTCTTGCGCATTTCTTTTGGCAACCTTTAGTCCGCTGACTTGAACTCCCATCTTCACTGCGATACATGCCCCGGCTGGATCATCCGCAAATGAATTGATTCTTTTTCCGGACGAAATTCTTAAAAGCGACTTGCTTTTAGCCGCGTTCCAGGTCGCATAGTTCGAATATGCTCGCATCGCATCAACGTTCGTATTAATTTTCATGCTTAGATCCTCCTTTTTTCCATTCACTTTTAAATATCGGACACAAAAACTTGTTTTTAAAGCCAAAAAAGACTTTCCCACAAATGAGAAAGTCTTTTTCGCATCAAAATACAGCACCTGCATTTTGTCTAGATTTTCAAGAAACGGCTCATCGAAAGACCGGAACCGAGCGCACCGATAATAATTCCGATTGTAGCCAAAAGAACGTCGATTTCCCAAAGGAACGTTCCAGGAGTCAAAAGAGCGTAGCTTGTTCCGGACAATGACGCCGTAATTACGCCATACATCCAAAAATACAGGCCATCAACGATCAAAATCGGCAGAATCGCCCCTAAAAGCCCGGTCCATGCGCCTTCCAAAATGAACGGCCAACGGATATAACCGTTGGTGGCACCAACCAAGCGCATGATCGCAATTTCATTTTTACGCGATAAAATCGTAATTCTGATCGTATTCGAAATCAGGAAGACTGCCACAAACAACAGCAAAAGACTGATCGTAATGCCCCAACGCTGAATGCTTGCAACAACGCTGAAAAGCTTTTTGGCTGATGCTCCGCCATACTTCGCATCGGATACGTGTCTCAGCTTCTTGGCTTTTTGTGCAACGGTGATCGTTTTTTTCGGCGTTGTCGCGTTTACGACATAGACGTCAGAAAGAGGATTGTCGTCGCCTTTGAACAAATTGAACTCTTTACCGTAAACACCGACGACATTATCCAATTCTTTTTTCTTGCTCGAAAATTCAATCTTTTTAACGCCGTCGATTTTTTCAAGCTTTTTCTTCAAAGCAGCTTCCTGCTTCTTATTCGTACCGCGATCAATAATAACTCGAACTTGAACGTCATTTTCAATATCAGTCGCAACCTTGTTGACGTTTAACAAAATTGACAGCAATACGCCGACCAAAAGGAGCGTAACCGTTACGGCACTGACGGCAGCAACCGACATCCAACCGTTGCGTTTGAGACTCTTAAAACTCTCGCGCAGATGTCGCTTAATCGTTACTGATTTCATCTTCGTATTCTCCTCCTTCTTGATCGCGAATAATGCGGCCATCGGCAATCTCAATGACACGATGCTTATATTCGTTGACGATATAGCTGTTGTGAGTTGCCATAACAACGGTCGTGCCGTCATTATTAATGCGTTCCATGATTTCCATGATTCCTTCCGCCGTTTCCGGATCAAGGTTCCCGGTCGGTTCGTCCGCAATCAAAATGCTTGGCTTGTTTGCAATCGCGCGCGCAATCGCGATACGTTGCTGTTCGCCACCGGACAATTCATTCGGAAAACTGTCTGCCTTATGAGAAAGACCGACAAGATCAAGTACACGAACGACTCGTTTTTGCACTTCTTCCGGTTCTTTTTCAATAACTTGGAGCGCGTAGGCAATGTTTTCAAAAACGGTCAACCGCGGCAACAGCTTGAAATCTTGAAAAACAATTCCAAGTTCGCGTCGCAAGTAAGGCACTTCGCTGTTTTTCATTTTTTCAAGCTCATATTCGTTGACTTTAATCTCACCTGAAGTCGGAACTTCTTGATGATACATCATCTTGATAAAAGTCGATTTGCCGGCACCGCTTGGCCCAACGACATAAACGAATTCGCCCTGTTCGATTTTAAGCGAGATATGATCAGTTGCTAAAACACCGTTCGGATATTCTTTGACAACGTTCTTATATTCAATCAAAGGAACTTCTCCCTTCCTAATTCATTAACAACACTTTACATTATATCATTTATAAGTTAACGTTTTTTTCACAGTTGTTACATTTAGGTATCATTTGCTTATCTTGATCAACGAGGATTTTCCTTTTTAAGATTCCATTGCAGATATGCGTTGATGAAACCGTCAAGATCACCGTCCATTACGCTTGAGATATTGCCCGTTTCATAATTTGTTCGATGATCCTTGACCATTGAATACGGATGGAACACGTATGATCTGATTTGTGAACCCCATCCGATGTCCAATTGTTCGCCCTGAATGGCGGCACGCTTTTTCTCCTGTTCTTCCAATTCCATTTGATAAAGTTTTGAACGCAGCATCTTTTCAGCAGTTGCACGGTTTTGAAATTGCGAACGTTGTGCCTGACTCGAAACGACGATTCCGGTCGGAATGTGAATCAAACGAACAGCTGATGAAGTTTTGTTAATGTGCTGACCACCGGCGCCTGAGGAACGGAAAACTTCCATCTTAATGTCTTCAGGACGCAAATCAACCTCAACGTCATCATCCAGTTCCGGCATTACGTTCACTGAACAAAATGACGTGTGGCGTCTGCCAGCTGAATCAAAAGGAGAGATACGAACCAAGCGGTGCACGCCTTTTTCGCTTCTCAAATATCCATAAGCATTGTGCCCGGAAATAGTCAGCGTAACCGACTTGATTCCGGCCTCGTCTCCAGCTTGATAATCATCCGTTTCAACACTGAACCCGTGCTGTTCTGCCCAACGAGTATACATTCTGAGCAGCATCGATCCCCAATCTTGAGATTCGGTCCCGCCTGCTCCGGGATGAAGTTCCAAAATAGCATTGTCTTTGTCGTACTTGCCGTTCAAAAGAAGTGACAGCTGATACTCCTGCATCTTCTTCTGGGCAAGCTCGAACTTTTCTGACAATTCCGAAACGAGTTCATCATCATCTTCTTCTTGAACCATTTCAAGCAAAACTTCCAAATCTTCAATTGCCTCTTCAAGCTGATTGAAATTGTCATATTTGTTCTTTAATTCGTTGTTTTCATTGATAACTTTTTGGGCTTCTTCTTGATTGTTCCAAAAATCAGGATCTGCCATCTTAGATTCGTTGTCGGCTATTGCCTCTTGCAACCCGTCTAAGTCAAAGAGACCCCCTAAAGTCCGAGATCTTGGCACTCATGGCCTCGATTTCTTTCTTATAATCACTGTATTCCATTATTGACCTCCTAATGGTTATCCATAAAAAAGGCAGCCTCCCCGAGACAAATCCAGTGCATGATCAGCACTTTATGCCATCCGTCAGTTAACCGCCTTTTTGATTCTTACTTGTTAACGTTTGATGTTTTGACGAATTTCAGCTTTCAAGAACAAACGAGTAACTTCATATTCGATGTCGCCGATCATTTGTTCAAACATCTTGAACCCGTCAGATTGGTATTCGACCAAAGGATTCAGCTGACCATAGCCGCGAAGTCCGATCGATTGGCGCAACTGATCCATTTCGTCAATATGATCGGTCCAATGCGAGTCAACGACACGCAAAATAACAACCTTCTCAAATTCAAGCATTTGACTTGCATCGTAAAGCTGCTTTTCCTTCGTCTTGTAATTTGCTTCGGCACGATCCATTAAATACGAAACCATTTCATCAACGGTCTTACCTTCGAGATCGCTTACGGAAATGCTGTCTTCAGGAACCATTGCCGAAACGGCGAAATCAACAATTCCTTGAAGATCCCATTCCTTTTGTTCGCCGACCGCATGCATCTGAACCACGTGCTCAACCGTACGCTTGATCATCGGCATGATGACTGGCTTTAATGATTTCTCTTCCATAATGACTTGCTGACGCTGCTTATAGACGACCTCACGCTGAGCTCTCATGACATCGTCATATTGAAGAACCTGCTTGCGCGTATCGTAGTTATTGCCTTCAACGCGCTTTTGAGCAGACTCGACTTGTTTCGTAATCATCTTGGATTGAATCACGGCATCTTCATCATCCAAATTCATTGTTTCCAAGAAGCGCTTAACTCTGTCCGTCCCGAAACGAAGCATCAAATCGTCTTCTAGCGAGAGATAGAATTGAGATACGCCAGGATCTCCTTGGCGTCCTGAACGACCGCGCAACTGGTTATCGATACGACGCGACTCATGGCGTTCGGTCCCGATAACGGCTAAGCCGCCAAGTTCACGGACTCCCGGCCCAAGCTTGATATCGGTACCGCGCCCGGCCATATTCGTTGCAATCGTAACGGCACCGCGCTGTCCGGCATTCATGATGATTTCAGCTTCTTTGGCATGGTTTTTTGCGTTCAAAACAGCATGCGGAACCCCGGCCTGATCAAGCATCGCTGAAAGAAGTTCGCTTGTTTCGACCGCAACGGTTCCGACAAGAATCGGCTGTCCTTTGGCATGACGTTCTTTAATATCTTCAACCACGGCCTTAAATTTGCTCTTAAGGTTAGGATACAAAATATCCGGACGATCGTCACGAATTACGGGCTTGTTCGTCGGAATCGAAATGACTTCCATGTTGTAAATTTCACGGAATTCTTCATCTTCAGTCTTAGCCGTCCCGGTCATGCCGGAAAGTTTCTTATACATTCTGAAGAAATTTTGATAGGTAATATTGGCCATCGTCTTTGTTTCTTCTTCGATTTCAACGTGTTCCTTGGCTTCGATGGCCTGATGCAAACCGTCAGAATAACGGCGGCCGTCCATAATGCGGCCCGTAAACTGATCGACGATCAAAACTTCGCCGTCTTGAACAACATAATCCTTGTCGCGAATCATGATGTAGTTTGCTCTCAGCGCATTGTCCAAGTGGTGGTTCAATGCCGTATTGTCAGGATCGAACAGATTTTTCGTGCCAAAATATTGTTCGCCTTTGCGAATTCCTTGTTCAGTCAACGAAACCGTCTTTGATTCAAGATCGATCTTAAAATCCGTATCCTTCTCCAACGTTTTGGCAAAACGATCGGTTCTCGTATAAAGAAGCGTCGTTCCTGATGACTGGCCTGAAATAATCAATGGAGTCCGAGCTTCGTCAATCAAGATGGAATCGACTTCGTCAACGATGCAGAAATTGAGCGGACGCTGTACCATATCTTCACGATAAACGACCATGTTGTCGCGAAGATAATCAAAACCGAGTTCGCTGTTGGTCGAATAAGTGATGTCGCAATTGTATGCCTCGCGCTTTTCTTCAGGAGTTTTGCTCGTAATGTTCAAGCCGACGCTGAGTCCGAGCCAATTGTAAAGTTCTCCCATTTCGGTCGCATCACGCGATGAAAGATATTCGTTGACCGTAACGACATGAACGCCTTCGCCTGCAAGAGCATTCAGATAAACAGGCATCGTAGCCGTCAAAGTTTTACCTTCGCCCGTCTTCATTTCGGCGATATTGCCTTCGTGCAAGACGATTCCGCCAATAATCTGGACATGATAAGGATAAAGTCCAAGAACGCGCTTAGCCCCTTCGCGTGCTACCGCAAACGCTTCTGGCAAGAGATCGTCAAGCGTTTCGCCCGCTTGGTAACGTTTTTTGAATTCAGGGGTTTTTGCCTTAAGCTCATCATCTGACAGCTCAGCCATGTCTTGCGCATAGGCCTCTACTTTATCAGCAATTTTAGTCAATCGCTTAAGTTCGCGATTGTCGCTTTCAACCCACTTTTTAAGGATATTAGCCATTTACTTCATAAATCCTTTCTAACTGCTTTTAACTTTTATGATGGTTATTTCTATTATTCAGTATACCAATCTACATTTTATCATTATTTTCAAACAAATTAAAGGGCGAGCTTCAATTATCCCCGTGGCATCCGACCGAATGTTTGATTCATCAACTCCTGAGCATCTTTTGTGCTTTAATCTGCATTTTTTCAAATCGTCTCCACAACAAAAAGAACCCGGGAGAACTAATCCGGGTTCTTTAAAATTCAATTTAATTATTCTTCATCGCTTGCTTCAATCAGACCATAACGTCCGTCGCGACGACGATAAACAATGTCGATGCCTGAAGTTTCAGCATCTTCGTAGATGAAGAAATCATGACCCAACATGTCCATTTGCAAGATTGCCTCCTCGGCATCCATCGGCTTCAACGAAACACTCTTTGTACGAACAATCTCGAATTTTTTGTCTTCTGCGGCTGCTTCTTCAGGATTGGCCGTCGGGACGAACTCAAATGTCTTGAAACCCTTTTCGCGCGACTTACGGTTAAGCTTTGTCTTGTGCTTTCTGATCTGGCGTTCAAGCTTATCGGTTACCAAGTCAATACTTGCATACATATCAGGTGAGGTTTCTTCGGCTCTTAAAACAAGATACGGAAGAGGAATCGTAACTTCAACTTTGCAATTCTTATCCGAATAAACTTTTAAATTTACGTGAGCCGTTGAACTGGACGTATCTTCGAAATACTTCTCAAGCTTTGCAAGCTTCTTTTCGACGTATTCGCGAATTGAACCAGTAACTTCGATATTTTCACCACGAACATTGATTTTTAACATGGTAAACCTCTCCTTTCGCTTCTGAACATCTTTGCTCAGAAGGTTTGATATGATGTCTCATATCTCATCTACATCTATATTATAATAGAAAACGCTTTAAATAACAATCAAAAGCCTTGAGATATTTAAAAAAATAAATAACCTTCACAATTTCATCTCGCCAACGTCACAGAAGTCACAAATTTTGCGCCTGCATCTTCCAAAAGCGTTTTCGCATGGTAAAGCGTTCGTCCCGTCGTATAGATGTCATCGACCAACAAGATCTTTTTGTCGCTCAGATTATTTGGACCGACATATTCAAAAGGTTGTTTTGTTTTCATTCTCATCGCACGATCCTTGTGCGACTGCTTCAAGCGCCCTTTATTTTGGCGCATCACAAGATAATTTTCACAATCAATTTTTCCAAGCCACCCAAGAACCTGATTAAACCCGCGCGTTTTTTCAAACGTCTCCCTGTCAACCGGAATCGGGACGATCGCATATCCTTGTTTTTGAAATTCAGCAACTTTTTCTTGGAACTCATTTGCAAAAATCAAGCGATATCGATAATCCCCCATAAACTTGTATCTTGTAACGTAGGCTTTCATGTTTTCGTCATATTTGTAAAGCGCTTGATTAAAAAGCAGCTCGTACCCTGCTTTTTCCCATCTTTTGCAATCTTCACAGATTGTTTTTTCGGACATCTGCCTTCCGCAACCGGGACATGAGGTCTTAAAATCAATCTTTTCGAATTTTTGGCGACAAGCTTTGCAAACAACTGATTGCTCCAACGGTCTAAACGAAAATAAAAAGTCAAAAGTCATGTCCTGTTTTAGTTTTCTTCCGCATAATAAGCATTCATTCATTTACAATATCGCCTTGCCTTTCGATTCATCCTTTTAATCTGTTCAATCGAGCCTTTGACTCGCTTGGTATAATTATCGCAAAAAAATCTCACGTGTCCGTCCGGCCTTTCACTGCTTCTTCCGGCACGTCCAGCAATCTGAACAAGCGCAGGCAGATTGAATTCCGATGCGTCTGCACAAAGAACCAAAACGTTCAGCTTTGGAAAAGTCACTCCGCGTTCCAAAATCGTCGTCGTCACCAAGTAACGATATTTGCCGTCACGCATGGCCTGAACCTTCTCGATTCTTTCCGGATCCCCTGCATGAACCGTTGTTCCCGAACAACTTTCAGACAAAATTTCATGAAGGATTTCATGAACCTTTTCCAACAAGTCGATTGTCGGCACGAAAACCAAAAAAGGATATCCCTCATTTTCAAATTCCGTCAAAGATTTTTTAACCGCACCAGGAATTCTTTCAGAAAAAAGCTTTTCCCTTAACCGAAAGCAACAAACGACTTTGGGGACAGGAAGCGGATTTTGATGAAATCTAATCGGAAGGTAAATCACGTCGATTTCCTTCTTTTTTATCCTTCTTTGCAGTTTTTCATCAGGAGTTGCCGTCAAAAAAAGTCGAGTTCCGCCTGCTTTTAATGCATTTTTAGCAGCATATTCAAGCGATTCATTGCCAAGAAACGGAAAAGAATCGACTTCATCAATAATTATCAAATCAAACGCCCGATAAAAACGCATCAACTGGTGCGTCGTACACAGTACGAACTGAGTATAGCGATATTTTGCATTTGAACGACTATGAAGACAGATGATGTCAACCGTTGCAAAAGCCGCTTTCAATCTTGGGAAAAGCTCATTGATCACGTCGATTCTCGGTGCGGCAAAACAGATACGCTTGCCTTTGATCAAAGCATCCTGTAACGTGGCAAAGGTCATCTCTGTCTTGCCGGCGCCGGTAACTGCCCACAACAGATGGTCTCCAGGCAAAGATGCCGCTTTTAGCAAAGAATCGGATGCCGTTTTTTGCTGATTCGACAGCTTTCCGTGCCAACTCAAAACATCCGAACCATATTTTTGAAAGGCGTTGGGCTCTTTGATGCTGTATAATATAGTGGAAGTCGACATTCTACCGAGCATGATGCAATGGGGGCAATAGAAATCACCGTTTGGCAGCAAAACTTCCTTTAAAGAGGTTTTTTTGCCGCAACGTTGGCAAAAAAGAAACTTTTTATCAATTTTGACAGCGGGACGCTTTTCCAAAGAAGGCAGTTCATTGAGTTTTTCTTCATCCTCCCGGCAGGAAATTGCCGTTGTTTGACGTCCATAAAACATTTCAACATTAATCATCAAACTCATCCCCCTAATATATAAATACGCAAAAATCATCCAAAATTCTTTTGAAAGGACAAAAAAATGAATCAACCCTACCTGACTATCAAAGAAGACGGCTCAGTTGAGCAAACCATCAAAAAATCACAGTTTATCTGCTGTATTTTTAGAATAAAAAACGAGGAACAAGCCCAAGAAATACTTACAAAGCAGCGTTCTTTGCATAAAAAAGCGACCCACATCTGCTTCGCTTATA
>ERZ779697.1070-NODE-1070-length-11181-cov-1.52993_pt1 | contig 11181 bp, 9 predicted proteins | sample MGYA00511881_ERZ779697 | MGnify/ENA primary metagenome ERZ779697 (study PRJEB29588, sample SAMEA2148105) | human gut metagenome | biome: human gut; feature: human-associated habitat; material: faeces | place: Denmark | collected 2008/2010 ... | reverse complement strand
GCGCTGATTGACCTATACACTATATCTGATTCAATAGATAAAGCTAAAAAGTTATTATTTAGCATACCAAAAGATAATCCAGAATACACATGTAGCATTAAATATTTATATTATCAAATCTATAATGAGGAGAAAAATTATAAAGAAGCTCTTACTAACTTAGAAGAATATATTAACATGTTAGATTCTATTGTATATGCCGATAACCAATCCAAAATATTAAATATAGAGTCCAAATATAATCACCTAAGAATCAAGCAAGAAATAGACAAATTAAAGATTAAGCAACAAGGTTACATTATAGTTTCAGCTATCTGCACAACCTCTTTATTATTGATAATAATAGGGTATCTCCTATATCGAAAAAAAGCGAAAGAAAAAATCCAAAGGCAACGAGATGAATTAAATCAAATAAAAACAGATTTACTCTATGTTTCATTAGAACTGGAAAAGAAAAGAAGACTGTTAGATACATTTAAAGAGAAAAATGAAAACTATAATAAAATGCGGGAAGAAATAAGTCTTCTACCTGCCAATTACAAGGAACTACAAAATAAATCTCTAGAAAACTCACCTCTATTCAAAGAGATAACATATCTAGCCAACCAAAATAAGCCAAGAAATGATAAGCCATTAATAACAGAAAAACAATGGAAACTTATCACAGATGAAATAACACATATTTATCCAAGTCTTCATAAATACATATATAGTCTATGTTCAGATTTATCAGAACAAGACTTTCAATATTGCTGTCTTTACATGTATGGGTTCGACACTAACACGGAAGCAAAATTATTAAATATAACAGTTGATTCAGTGAGAAAAAGACGCCTCAGACTTAGAAGAAAACTAGCTATCACATTACCGGATAATAATGCTACATTATATGAATACTTAATCGAAAATATGCACTAATAATCATGTTTTCAGAAGAAACAATCTATAGCATAAGATAATGTCCACGTAAAAAATCATAAACATCTGATTATCAACATCTATTTGTCCACGTCCAAAAACGTACTTTACTTGCACCTCCCCTCATGTCTCCGTAAATTTGCAAGAAACATTTAAAAATATGAGAAAGTTAAGTATTGTACTATTATTAATTAGTATTTCATTCATGACAATGAAAGCTAACAATCTATCAGAACATAAATCTAAGTATTTAGTTCTCAAAAGATGGGATTATCCACAAAGAGCACTTGTTCCTATCCCAATAGAAGCTACCCAAGACGAAAACTCTATTGAAGTTCGTTTTCTTGAAGACATCGACGATCAAGTTACTTTCCAAGTAAAAGATCAACTGGGAAATATTATCTTCCAAGATGTGATATTAACTCCTAATGAGCAAAAAACTTATAAGATTAATTTGGAAGACTACCAAATCGGTCATTATGAACTTCTTTATATAGAAGAAGACATGACTTTCATTGGAGAGTTTGATATCGAATAATCAACGATAAATAATAAAAATATCAAATTTTATAAACCCTATAAAACTAATAATTATGAGAAACATTTTTAGATTCTTATTAGTGGTGCCTTGCATCACATTGTTATTATACTCTTGCGAAAGTGAGATTGAAAATGAAATCCAGTCATCTGCAGAAAAACTAAACTTATCAAGATTGGAATCGGATAGCCTTCAATTAGAAAGTTATGAATTGTCTAAAATGACAGATGAACTAAAAGCATTAAAGGAAAGGATGGATGAACTAAAGAAAACGAAGACGCGATCAGTAGCTTCAAGTAACTATAGCCAATATTTCTCGGAAAATATGTGGGCTATTAGAGAGTTACCCTTCACACTTAGCACTGGAGGTGGATATTTATCATGCACTGGTTGGGGACAGAGAGTGACTTATTGGGGATATGATCCTGGATCTTATGGTAAATTCTATGTCCAAATTCCCTCATCAATTACCGGCATACCCTATTTAATTTATTCAAACTACTCGAAAACTCGTCTAGCTGTAGGACATTACACTAGTAATCCAGAATCAAAAATATTACTTGCAATGAATAGCAATTCTACTACAGGAGCCATGGATTCTTGGGACATTATACCTGCTACTAATAATCCAGGAACTTATGTCCTCCAAAATGAATTATATATTGGTCAAGGAAGTAGTGGTTCATGGTGGGATGTATTCAATTATGTAGTAGATATACAAGCTAATAATGTTGGTTTCAGCCAATATACACAAAGAGCCCAACAGGAATTTACTATCACCCCTGATGCTGTATTCACACTGAAAAGCCTAGAATTTATCAATCCATATTCCGCAACTGTGACTCAAAGGGACAATGTCTCTATTAAACGAGCCATAACAAACTCTTCATCCCAATTTATACGAGAAAACCTCGTATTTGAAAAGGCTGTACAAGAGGACTCCTATTTTAAAGAAGAAAAGGGAATAGCGTTTAAGGTTCCAGCCTCAGATACGCTATTTGCACGGCCTACAGTTACATTAGGCGAAATAGATCTTGTTCCTAATGCCAGTATACCAACTGACACAAAATACCAGCCCAATGTACGCAGAGTAATGGAAAATACATTAAAGCATATAGAACCTGTCAAAGTTTCTCCACGTACAAAACTCACGGTGACCTATTATTTTAAAGAGTATGATGTATCAGTAGACTATGTTGCCACAATTGAATATAAAGAAAAAGATAAAGATGCTAGAATAGCCAAATTGCCTGGACGTTGGAGCGGAAGGATTCATGTAGATGAAATATCCGATGTTGATTTAGAAGAGACAAACTTGGATACTCAACAAAGTGTAAAAAGAAGAGTGAACACCAGAAATGCAAGTCAATCATCACCAATCATATTTTAAAAATATACCTATATGAGAAAATTTACTATATTTTCATTTATCATACTGTTTGCAATAACATCATGTAATAATGAAGACGAAATAAGTAATTCTGCTTTGCTAAACAATCAGGATGATTCAACATCAGAAATCATCTTGCAAGAACGTGACCCAAACCTACCAAAAGTTTGGTCTAAAAAGATAGCCCCCAGACCCAGTACTAGGGCATCATTTACCGATGCTACTGATTTTCTTGGAAATTCTTATGCCATAGAAAACGGAACATCAATTATCGGGGACTTTTCAAATGCGAGATTTCCAATTGTTAATATGGAAAAGCTACTTGAAAGATATCCTTCATACAGAGTTGCTAAAGAGTTGAGGACAACATCAACAGAAGCTATGTCATACGCTAGCTTTGAACGCTTAGAGACAACTTCATCGTTTACTAAAACTGTCAAATCAGGATTCTCACTAAATGTTGGTCCGTTCAAGTTTGGAAGAACAAAAACTGTAACCGATATTTTCAAGCATAATACCAATGATTCCGAACAAGCAGTACATGGAGAGCTTAGTGTAGAGGTCGTCAATGCAATGATATCTCTACAAACCGCTCCTAGTGCATTGAAAAGAATTTCAGCAGATTATTTAGACGAATTATTTGTGGATGCCCTTTATAATTCATCAATGGTTGAATTAATGCAAAGCTATGGAGAGTTCGTCTTAACATCTTACTATACAGGCGGACGAGCATCGGCTTTATACTATGGACTTGACAAACAGAGTACAGATTTCAAAAGTAAAGAACGTGATATGGATAAATCAATAAATGCATCCTACTCATGGGATAAAAACTCTGCTTCAGGGGATTTCTCTATCGGAACAAAAGATGGCAATTCTTCCACAGCAAACGAATCTTTTTCAGAACTGCGCGTCTCTATTAAGACATTGGGTGGAGCCTATGGATATAATGTTGCAACACCTCCTTATGACGTTAAAAACACATCCATTAATTTAACAAGTTGGCTTCAATCATTAAACGATTCAAGAACACATACAATGATTGACATTCAAGATGGCGGGCTTTATCCTATATCAGATTTTATTTTGGAAGAAAACTTTAAGCAAAGATATAACGACACCCACATGGATTTTCAGCACCAAGAACAACTTGAAGAACCGTATATAGAAATAATGAAAGTATACGTCCGCAAAAGTAGCTCGGGAGAGAAATTATATGATATTGTACCTGTGCTAAATACAAGACAAGGAGATAAGCTCATTTTCTCAAACTCAAGTGCAGCAAGTCAATCCGATGCAGAATTAAAAGCGAACAGTGTTGCCACAACCTTTACCGAAAAAAGTAATGCTATAAAAGATGAAAAGAGCAAATATTATAAACTAGCTATCAAAGCTAATCCGAATAAAGTAATAAATCCTATCCTACAAACCACATTATCATTTTCAATAAACGATGTAGATGAGGCTGGAATGTACAAGTTTAAAAATACAAACACCAATATTTGGTATATCTACAATCCGACATCGTTATATTGTTTTGCATACTACGACGATGACTATATTCTTGATGCATACGGAATCTTAGATTGGGTAAACAGCATACCTGTAAAATCTGTTTCAATGACGACTTTATATCAACGATATAGAATATTCGGTTTGTAATGAAGAGCATTAATAGATATTCACCAATAAAAAAGACAGCCCTTTTAAGGGGAGGTAAAATACGTATCATTTATTAATTCAAATTATCCGCTTATGAAAAAATTATTGTTACCTTTGACCATTCTGCTGTTTTTCGGATTAGTCGTATCATCATGTTCTTCAGACGATGTACTTCAAAGAGAAAACAACGAACAGCCAAACATTGTAAAAAGAAACAATGAAAAAGCTCGTGAGGCTGGTATAAGATTATTAGAATCATTTGGAATGACAAAAACTCGTTCATTAAGTACTAGTGACTATCCGGACTATTATGGGGGAAGTTATATTAACGGGGATGGTAAACTTGTTGTTTTTCTTAAAGGAGAAATAGAAAGTACCAAAGCCACTCTTATAAGGTTAATAGGTGAGAATGATGTCATATATACACAAGGCAATTATTCTTATACGGAATTGAATAATGTTCTAACCAAAATAACTTCATTTATTAGCAGTAATAAAGATTCTCAAATTGCCAAGAATATAAGATACTATTATCTAAATGATTTTGAGAACTGTGTCGTGGTAGAACTTGACAAATCTAATGAAATGGAAATAAAAGAGTTTAAATCAGAAGTAGTGAACTTTTCAGGAATTGTATTTAAACAATGCACAAGAGAATTTCAAAACCACTCATTATCGCCAGGAAGTTCTATAGGCACACCTAAAGGCACTGCGTCAATGGGATATAGAGCTACTAGATTTAACACTGACGGTTTTGTTACTGCAGGACATGCTTATAACACGGGTGACCCGGCATATTATAATAACACACTAATCGGTAGTTGTGACTTTTCAATCCAAGGTGGTTCCGTTGATGCAGCATTCATTAGTATAACTAATTTCTCCATCGTTCCCAATAATGGAAATCTTACTGGAGAAGAATATAATATTTGGGCAGGAGATAATGTAACCAAGTTAGGAGAGACTATAGCTCAATCTGAAGGTTATATTACAAGTACCAATGCAAATGTAAATGCCGATGGAATATACTATACAGATATGGGTGAAGCTACATATTTAAGTGCGTTCGGAGATAGCGGGGGACCAGTATATCTTACAGATAGTAAAAAAGTAATAGGTATACATAAAGGAAGCACAGCTTTCACATCTATATTTGTTAAGGTTGATAATATAGCATCAAAACTAAATGCTCATTTCAACTAATAATTACCAATGGAATTGTTTTATTCATGCTAATCAGTTGTCATAATAAAACAGGCAATTCTAAAAGCACTGTAAACCTTGAATATGAAAATAGTATCGACTCTCTTAATTCATATAAAATGGATATATCACATTTCATTAATTCCATCGAGCCAGGAGAAACGATTGTAGAAGAAAAACAAATGCAGGGGGAAGAATTTATTACAAGAGAAAATGAGAATATAAAAGTACGCTTTTTATTAAAAGACTCCTGCTCAAAAGACGGATTCTTGAAAACAGAAATTATTAATAATACAAACGATACAATTATCTATATTAGCAATACTTTCTTACACTATAGAGAAAGTAATAATTCATGGATTCCTTTAGTTTATCCGGATAATTATGTAAAAAATGATCTAGGATATTTAATACCTCCTCATGAAAGCGTCAAAATAAGATTCTTTTTACCTTCTCAAGAAGAATATCCTAAAGGGAAATACAAGCTTCAACTATTATTCCGCAATGCTTCAAAGAGTATTGACTATTATATCGATAAAATATTTGTAAGCACCAAGTCAAACTAAGTTCCTGATAAATCAAAAAATTAAAAAAAATGAATACAAAAAAAATAGTTGGGATTTTCTTGTTATCCCTTTGTACTATGTGTTTCGTTAATTGTAGTGATGATGACACACCAGATGATCCGGCAGACACCATCACACTCAATATGCTTAATGAGCACAATGGAAAAACCTATTTAGGTGAATCAAATGTTTACATCAATGAAGCCAATAATTTTATCACATCTAAAAATTTCATTTCTGACGTAGGAAATGGCGCAGGAGTCGGAGCAAATATTCTACCCTCGTTAACCAACCTCACACACGAAGTGGCGGTTACACCCGGGCATATTTATCAGATTTTTGATAAAAATACACTGATAAATTTTCCGTCAGGCAATTACGCTATTCAAGTAGAAACAAGTTATTATCAAGCCTATGTTGTATCTAAAATAGTAAATAGTGACATGAATATCGGTGCAATTGTAAAATATATATCTGTTTTCCCTAACAATAATGGACTGCCTGCATATAAGTATAATATTGGAAGCCTTTACCGCATAGGTGAAACGGTTGAATTAGCATTACCCCAAGATATTGAGTTTTTCTTGAAAGAACATAGCGCAGGTATAAAAGGATTAAATGTAACATATGCCAATAACAAATTAAGAATAACCCTAACTAAAGCACCTGACATTGTCAACGGACCTTATGGAACATTTGACCTTTATATCCGTTCAAATAATGTCTTTACGATCGTAGAAGTCCACGTGGAATAAGCAATAAAGACTTTATTAGCCAGTAAAACAAAGGGATTATCACCCATATTAGCATATATTTGCAACAAACATTTAAAAGTATGAGAATTGATAGATTTTTACTATTCGTATTATTACTGGCAACTTCGTATGGTTGCTCTGAAGAACAACCATACGAAGTTGAAAAGGAATCAGTTTCTATATGGGAAGGAGACACAAGGCATGTCATCATAGAAACAGACTTAACAGAGCACAACTATAAGTTAGAATCAGAAAATCAAGAAATTGCAACAGCAACTCTTGACGAAATGGGCGTATGCATCGCTACATACAAAAGTGGGAGCACCATGATACGACTTATTGATACTGACAATAATAAGATAGTATGTGAGATCTACGTATATGTAATATACTTCAACAGCTCGGAAATTATCAATTGGGGAATTCCGTTCGAAGGTCATCCTGGTTCTCCGGGAATAATAATAAAAGCAATAGATCTAAGAATCCCTCCAGAGATAGAAATTGAGTTACGAGAAAAAGAAAAGCCATTCATCGGTGCCACTTATACATTCAATCAAGAAACCAAAAAGTTCACAATGAAAACTGATTCGGGGATATTCAAAGAAGGTACATACGAATGGGACATTACCTCTTTAACCCTAATGTATGACGATAAAACAGAGAAATTCGGCTTCAAATTTGCTACAGGAATGTCACACGGATATATTCTACAGAGTGACAAAACATCAGAATATCAGCAACGGTATCCTGATGCCGGTATCACAGAAGTAAAAGTTAATTATGTCTGGAAGGATAATGAAATAATTCAATTAGGAGGGCTTACATTTTGATCGATACAAAAGTAGATAGACAAGTGAAACTGTTATTTCTGATATTCTGTATATTTACAATTAGCTGCTCAAACGAAGACAAACTAAATTGTGAATCCATTGAATTAAGTAGCAACTCCATACATATTTTAGCAGGAGAAAAAAGAATTGTATATATATTGTCTGATTTAGAAAAATTCCAAATGGGGCTTGGATTACAGTCTGAGAATCCTCGAATAGCAACAGTTGAACCGCAAAATGACAATAAGGCAATCCTAATCACAGGAAACAGTGTAGGAAACACTTCCATATATCTGCGTGACTTAAGAAATCCTGATAATTTTGCAAAGATTGAAGTTATTTCCGACTACCTTTCCGGAAAGTTCATAGAAAAAGGAGATTCCTCCAGCACTTGGATAAATGGTGGTGACCTGCACATTCGAGAAATAATAGAGAGCGAATTAAAAGAAATTGCCAAGAACCGAACGGGAATACTATACTCTTTTGATAAAGATACTAAAGCTGTGGAAATTGATTATTCTTCATCCGACTATGACAATAATAAAAAGGCCGGAACCTACGAGTGGGATAAAGACAGCCTTACCTTAAACTTTAACAACAACATATCTAAACACGGATTCGCCGTAGTAAACGACCATGCAATTATCATTGTATTAGACTTTACTGAAAAGTATAAATCAAAATATCCGAATGCATCTGTAAGAGGTGCAAAAATCCAATGTTTTCTATCAGCAATTGAATAATTAAGTAAACAAAAACATTATGAGAAAAAACATATTTATATGTATCATTTTTGCTGTATCAATTTCAGCATGTACAGAGGAACTAGACAAAGAGATTAATATAGAAACTAATAGTAGTCTTTATGATTTGTCAGAAAGTGAGGCACTTACAATTGCCAAAACGTTTCACGAATCTGTAACATCCGAACCACGAACTAGAGATAATAATACTGCATTTGGTATAAAAAGTACATATAGGCTACACGCTTCTGAAAAAACAAGAGCTTTATCAAGTGAAAAACTCCCCTTAATTTATGAAATAGAAATAAATAACGGTCCGAAGAATGGGAGAATTATTGTTTCCGGAGATAAAAGATTCCAAAAAGTACTCGCATATATACCTTCATTCAATGATTCGGTTTATCAAGTCTCTTTAGGGCCCAACATAATGATGCAAATGGCCAAAAATATTTTAATGGAAAAAATTCAAAACTACAAAGATACATCATCAACACGTTCTCGTCCAGTAGAGTCTATACCTGGGGAAGTAAGCGTAATGATTGTACCATTTTGCAGAACAAACTGGCATCAATTTACTCCATATAACCAACTATTGCCTCAAGCTTTCGTAGAACGTTATGAACGCATATCTCCTAACAGACCTGGAGGAGCTCTATATGGCAACTATCCTACAGGACAAGCTTCTATTGCTATTGCCCAAGCTATGGCATATTTAAGACCTTATTTAAACATTGACGGAATAAATATAAATTGGGAAATATTAACCATGGAAAAAGAAGCGACACAATCCAATGAAAAAATGATCGCAACTTTACTAAAATATGTCTACAATACAATTGGTGCATATCCTGTATGGGGAGAATGTTATAATTATGATAAATGGACTGCTACTGGACCTTCCACCGAGATTGTAAATTCTGTTATTGCAGTGAAAACCCCAATAAGAAATATTTCAAGACAAATAAATACTTCTCAATGCGGACTGACTTGCGATAATGATCAAAGCTGGAATTTAGAAGTTGTAAAAAAATCCCTACTTTCTCTTTATCCTGTTTTCGTAGGTGACCTAGACAAAGTCGCTTTTTTAGTTGATGGATATGCCATTAATGAAGAAAACTCCGTTTACCTCCATTGTAACTTTGGTATGAATGAGAGTTTTAATGGCTATTACATGGTTAATGATAACGGAAGCATAGTATTTGAGCCCGGTGGTTATTTTTATAGAGACATAAATCTTGGTATAATCGCTAATATAAGAAACCGATAAACTCAAAACAACGTTATTTACACATTAGTTGTCCACCTCTTTTATCACTTTTTATATTTACAAGACATATATACTCAATCCTGCGATGAAAGAGATGAACAGTCAATAGAAACTAAGAAGGGGAAATAGTTTTCCCCTTCGGCAAATTTACAACCAACGCTGGAATAAGTCTCTATTTGATTGTCGGATAGAAGAAAATAAGCTAACTTTGTTCTCTATAATTAAAAAGGGCAATTATGGAGGCAGCAATCAAGAAAATACCATACGGGATGACGGACTTCGAGTCTATCATCCGTGATGGTTATTATTATGTAGATAAAACCCAATATATAGAGAAAATAGAAAATATAAGCCGTTTCTTTTTCTTTGTCCGTCCCCGTCGTTTCGGGAAGAGTCTTTTCCTGAACATGCTGGGTCTTTACTACGACATCAACAAGAAAGACAAGTTCGAGGAAAGCTTCGGAGAATTATATATAGGCAAACATCCCACGCCCAACCGTAACAAATATCTGGTGTTGACGCTCAACTTCAGCAGTGTAGCCAGCGATATGGAGACTTTGAAACAGACTTTCAATACCTATTGTAAACTGGTGATGAGTGCTTTTGCCAAAGATTATAGTGACCTATTAGGGAAAAATATCGCAGAAGAACTGGAAAAATATGATACCGCAGCCGAGATATTGGGATTCTTATGCTTGTCCGCCAAAAGCAAAGGATTGAAAATATATCTTATCCTTGACGAATATGACAACTTCGCCAATAACATTCTGGTAGATTACGGCAATGAACGTTATCACAGCATCACCCACGGCAACGGATTCTTCCGCGGATTCCTCAAAGTAGTGAAGGATTATTCAAACTCTGTCATCGAGCGAATCTTCCTCACGGGAGTCAGTCCTGTGACAATGGACGACCTGACAAGCGAATTCAACATTGCGGATAATTATAGCAGCAACTCCATATTTAATAATATGATAGGTTTCAACGAATACGAAGTACGCGATTTGATAGATTATTACAAAGAACGCCGGGACCTACCGCACTCTACAGACGAACTGATAGAAATCATGAAACCGTGGTATGATAATTATTGCTTTTCCACCGAAGCACTGGACGAACCGTCCATGTACAATTCGGACATGGTGCTCTACTTCATGAACCGCTATCTGCTAAACATGCGCATACCCAACACAATGCTCGATGCCAACATCCGTACCGACTATAACAAACTGCGCCACCTTATCCGCGTAGACAAGACTTTTGGAGAAAATGCAAGTGTCGTACAGGAAATAGTAGAGAAGGGCGCCAC
>ERZ779697.1069-NODE-1069-length-11183-cov-2.5009_pt1 | contig 11183 bp, 10 predicted proteins | sample MGYA00511881_ERZ779697 | MGnify/ENA primary metagenome ERZ779697 (study PRJEB29588, sample SAMEA2148105) | human gut metagenome | biome: human gut; feature: human-associated habitat; material: faeces | place: Denmark | collected 2008/2010 ... | reverse complement strand
CGCAAAGACGAGCGGCTTCTTGGCCGCGCGGATGGCCTCGACGACAGCGTCAATCTCGCTCTCGTCTCCGATGTTCTCACCGCTGTAGCCGCGCAGGTGCACCGCCTCCGGATACGAGTAGTCGAATTTCGTGTCAAAGACATCCTTGGCCACGTCGACGACGACCGGGCCAGGACGGCCTGTGCGGGCGATGTAGAACGCCTCCTTGAGCACGCGCGGCAGGTCCTCGACCTTCTTGACGAGATAATTGTGCTTCGTGATCGGCGTCGTGATGCCGCAGACATCGGCCTCCTGGAACGAGTCCTTGCCGATATAGGGATTCGCCACCTGTCCCGTGATGCAGACGAGCGGCACCGAATCCGTGTAGGCCGTCGAGATGCCCGTGACGAGGTTTGTCGCACCAGGGCCGGACGTCGCAAAGACGACGCCGACCTTGCCCGTCGCGCGCGCATAGCCGTCTGCCGCATGGACAGCGCCCTGCTCATGGCGCGTCAGGATGTGCGGGAATTTCATTTTATAGACAGCATCGTAGAGCGTGAGCACCGCGCCGCCGGGGTAACCGAATACGACGTCCACGCCTTCATTCTTCAGGCTCGTGAGCACAGCCTCTGCACCATTCATCAACAAGTGAAAGCCCCCTTATATCTCGAATTCAACAAATGACCAATTGAAAATGGGATTCTTTAATTATACAACAGGAGTATACAACATTACAACCGAAATAGCCAAGTTTTCTCAGAATGGAATCCCATGCCATTCAGCGATGGTCGCTGGCAAAGACGAGCGCATCGACGCGCTCAGCCCCGGCTTGGCACAGGACAGCCGCACAGCCAGAGAGCGTCGCCCCCGTCGTCAGGATGTCGTCGAGCAGCAGGATGTGCTTCCCCCGGACGTCTGCGCCTGAGGCCAGAGAGAACGCGCCCTGAAGGCTCTTCTTCCTCTCCTGCCGCGCCATCTTGTAGAGTGGCTCCGTCTTGCGCGTGCGCACGAGGGCCTGCTCCATGGCGATGCCGTGTGCACTGAGCCATTCCCCGAAAATCAGCTCGACCTGATTGAAGCCGCGCTGGCGATAGCGCGCTTCATGCAGCGGCACCGGCACAGCGACGTCGACGCCCTCAGGCAGCACGAAGCTGCTCTCCTGCAGGAACGAAGCAATGCACGGCAGGGCGCTGCGCTTCTTCCTGTACTTGAGTGCATGAATCAGGCTGCGCAGGCCGCCGCGGTAAATGCCGAGCGCCCAGACCGCCCCGATGAACCGCTGCGATAGAGCGGGCAGCAGGATGGCATGAGGCTGCTGCGCCGCCTTCATGCAGGCGGGGCACCAGTCGCCGAGCTGCTCGACGTAAGCGCGGCAGACCGGGCAGCGCGGCGGGAAGAGAAAGTCCAGGATAGACTGGATAACACCCTTTCCCATCGCATCATCTCCTCATCTGCTAACCGGCAGGAATCAGTGGCCAAAGAAGCGATGCTTCGGCTTCTCGCTCTCCCAGGCCATGACGGCCTCAAGGACAGAGCCGCCGATGCAGCGCGCCTTGTCCGAGATCGTGTAGCACTCTTCCTGCCCCATCGTCGGGTGGATGTCAGCAATCTTCTGACCGGCCTCGACCTTGCTGCCATCGTAGATGGCGCCGCGCAGAACGCCGTCGATCGTCGCCTTGATCTCGACGGCCTCGCCGTCCTTGACGTGGAGCTGTCCGATGACCTCGCCCTGCTTGACCATCAGTGAGATTGTGCGCAGCATCTCGACACGTCCGTCGGCCGGGGCAAAGACGAGATGCTCGATGTTCGGGTTCTCTCCGACCGTGCCATTGCCGTGGTCGAGGTCCTTCGAAGAATAGCCTTCGTAGATCAGGCGGCCGAGATTGTGACCGCGTCCCGTCTCCACGACGGTATCGACATCGCGGCCCGCGCAGAAGCCCGGCCCGAGCGCTATCGTGTGCTCAGCCAGGCCTTTCTCCTTGCCGTGGGTCTTGTGGGCGACGATGGCGTCGATGAGCACATCCGGCTTGAGGGCAGCCACGCACTTGGCCTCCGGATCGGCGATCATCATGATCTCCCCCTTCTTCAGTCGCTTCTGCGCATCCTCGATGCTCTTGGCCCGATAGCATTTGACGCGCTCAACCTCCGACTCACCGCGGTACATGGCATCCGAGAACGTGACCTTGCGCCGCGTCGCCGTCGGCTTCTTCTGTTCGAGGATCAGAACGCGGAATCCCGCGCGATGAAGGCAGTGCGCAATGCCGCTGCCCAGTTCGCCGCCGCCGCGGACAATGATCAGGTGTTTCATAGATGGAACCTTCTTTCCCTAAAGTCTTTCCTCTATTATACTATAAATTGACACAATCTACCTGAAATAATTTATTTTTGTCAGCCTTGTGTAAAGCATTGCAATTGTCTGACACACGTGTTATAATATAACTGTAAAGAGGAGATGGACAAGCAAACCACCGCCGAGTAGTCCTGGAGGTCGAAAGACAGAAGGTGCATGTCCTGCCGAAAAAGGCGCTCTTCAAAACCTTACACGAAAGGATGTGGATGGTTATTGAAGATTATGATGAGCAGAACTTCTCTCCATCCTGACTAGCAAGCGCACTGGTGAAGTACAAGAATATCCATAGCGCGGGGAATGCACGTAATGATGGCCAGGGGCCGCCAGTCGTGCTCGATGCCAATGGAAGTCTGGAGCGCAACGTCAGTAACTGGATTGAAGGAACGCAACCCTGGGTAACGGTAAATCATCGAGAATCCATCGAGAAGTAGTCGGTATCTCCTATGTTATCGGTAACGGACCAAGATGAACCAGATGTGCACAACGTGATTTTGAGATCACAACTGTTTCAGCTGAGCATGATGAGATATTTGCAAAGTTCCTGTTCGCGAGGGAAATTTGCTAGATGACAACAGAATATTGAAGAAGGATCACATTATTTATGGTTAACTACGTATAAAGCGGCTTACATTTACGAGAGAAATGTAAGCCGCTTTTGTTGTGCCGATTCGGTTGTATTGTCAGGATATCTGCTCAGGTACTCAAGATCGTAACGACGCCTCAAGAATCTTCATACGGGCGCACGCGCAGCGTCAGGCCGCGTTCCTCGCAGATCTTCCGGCACTTCTCGATCTCCTCCGGCCCCTCGACGTGGTCGACGATCGTCAGAACGACATTCGGCACGTAGGGCTTGCAGTGCTGCGCAAAGGTCAGCATCGCGTCGTACGACTGGACGCCGAACTTCGCGCGCGTGAGCTCGAAGTAGCGCTCAGCGTTCGACGCGTTGAGGCTGATGGAGACTGTGTCGAGGATGCCCTGGAATTCCGAAGCAAACTCGCGGCCGTTCTCCAATTCGCCGAGGCCGTTCGTGTTGAGACGCGTCGGCAGTTCCGGATGATGCTGCTTGACGTAGCGCAGGAGCTCTAAGAGCACATCAAGGCGCATCGTCGGCTCGCCGAAGCCGCAGAAGACGACCTCCTTGATGTAATCCCAGGGAACTGTATCGAGTGCGGCCTTGACCTCCTCGACCGTCGGCTCCTTGCCCTTGAACCACAGCGAGGACTGCTCGGCCATGTGCTTCATCGTGCGCAGGCAGAACGTGCAGGCGCAGTTGCAGTGGTTCGTGATGTTGACGTAAAGGTTGCGCTTGCCTTTCGGCTGCACGCGCAAGGATTCATCGAGCGGCAGGTACTTGCCGCCGGCATGCGTTGCATAGACAATCATGGAAATCCCTCCCAAAAACAAAAGAAAACGCCTCAGCGAAGCTCGGTCAGGTACTCCTCAAACGGCAGGCCGTAATTCCATGGCAAGTCGAGCTCCAGCGCATAGGCGAGACAGCGGCTGATGAAGGAAGCGGCCTTCTGGACGGCTGCCTCCAGCTCCTCGCCGCGGATCAGGCTCGCCGCGACGATGGCGGCGAAGGCGTCGCCGCCGATCTTCGGCGCGCGCACGATGGCGATTTTGCCCTCCTCGTAGAGGAAGTTCTTGATGGTGTCCCCCTCGTGGAGCCCCGTGATGACGACCTGCTTCGGTCCGCGCGCTGCCAGGGCCTCTGCCATCTCGCAAAGCTCATCGTCCGTGACAATCCCGTCCGTGGGATACGGGATGTCGAGCAGCTGGCAGGCCTCTGTGAGGTTCGGCGTGACGAGGTCCGCTACGCCGAGCAGGCTGCGCATCTTGTCGCACATCTCCTGCGTGTACGACGGGTAGAGCTTGCCGTAGTCGCCCATGACAGGGTCGACCATGACGCGCGTCCCCGCCCCCTTGAAGCGCCGGATGAAGTCGAGCACGATGGCTATCTGCTCGGCCGACCCCAGGAAGCCCGTGCAGATGCCGTCGAATGCGAGCCCATTCTTCTCCCAGCTCGCGATGTACGGCGCCATGCGCTCCGTGTAATCGTCGAGGTAATGGTCGGGAAAGCCCGTGTGGACCGAGAGGATGGCTGTCGGCAAGGGACAGGCCTGTATCTTCATGGCCGATATGAGCGGCAGTTCCACCGTGACAGAACAGCGCCCGAAGCCAGTGATGTCGTTGACGAGCGCAATTCGCTTTTGTCGTTTCATTTCTCTATCTGCGTCCTCCCCTGCCTGTTTCAGCGGTTGTCGACCTTATCCATGGCGACGAGGTCGTGCTCCATGAAGCGGTGCTCCGCCAGCCGCTCGTACTTCGTATCCGGACGGCCATAGTTGGCGTACGGGTCAATCGAGATGCCGCCGCGCGGCAGGAACTTGCCCCAGACCTCGATGTACTTCGGATCCATGAGGCGGATGAGGTCCTTCATGATGACATTGACGACGTCCTCGTGGAAATCGCCGTGGTTGCGGAAACTCACGAGGTAGAGCTTCAGCGACTTGCTCTCGACCATCCGGCGGCCCGGGATGTACGAGATATAGATGGTCGCATAGTCCGGCTGGCCCGTGATGGGGCAGAGCGCCGTGAACTCCGGGCAGTTGAACTTGACCCAGTAATCATTGTCCGGATGACGGTTCTCGAACGTCTCGAGGATCTCCGGACAGTAATCGTAGTGGTATTTGACATTTTTCTTGCCGAGGAGCGTGATGTCCTCCTGGGATTTATCGCGTGACAATGAGCGTCCCTCCATATATCCATTGAATCGTAATCGGTAACGTCTGAATCTATAACTCCTATCATAGCGAATCCTAAAAAAATAATCAAGCATGCTCGTCACACCGAGCATACGCCGAGCGTACACCGAGCATACAAAGAGCATATAAAGAGCCCCGCACCCAATCCGAGGATCGTGATGCGGGGCTCTCGTTGCTCAGTCTTATCAGGCTCAGTGATTGAAGATATTCTTCAGGGCCTGCTTGTTGACATCGCGGTTGAGCTGTGCGAGATACGTCGTCAGCTTGATGTTCTTCGGGCAAGCTTCGACACAGTTCTGGCTGTTGCCGCAGCTCGTGATGCCGCCCTTCTCCATCAGTGCGTTCAGGCGCTTCGGAGCGTCGAACTTTCCGAGCGGATGGAGGTTGAAGAGGTAAGCCTGTACCGTCGGAGCCGGTCCGATGAAGTCGGACTGCGAGCCGACGTTCGGGCAGGCCTCGAGGCAGCAGCCGCAGGTCATGCAGTGCGAGATCTCGTAGGCCGTCTGTGCCGTGTACGGGTTCTGGATCGGAGCATCCTTGACCTCCCACGTGCCGTCGACTTCGACCCAGCCGTGGATGCGCTTGAGGCTCTCGAACATGACGGAGCGGTCGATGAGCAGGTCGCGGATGACCGGGAACGTGCGGGCCGGCTGCAGGTGGATCGGCTGCTTGAGCGTATCAACGAGCGTGCAGCAAGCCTGGCGAGCCTTGCCGTTGATGACCATCATGCAGGCGCCGCAGACCTTCTCGAGGCAGTTGCATTCCCACGTTACTGGCGGGACTTTCTTGCCGTCGACCGTTACCGGGTTCTTCTGGATTTCCATCAGGGCAGCAACGATGTTGAGGCCCGGACGATAGTCGATCTCGAACTCCTGGTTGTACGGCTTCTCTTTCGGGCCGTCCTGGCGCTCGACGATGATTCTGACTTTTTTCTGTTCTGCCATTTCTATTTGTCCTCCCTCTTACTCTTTCTTAGCTACGGCATAGTTGCGCAGACGCGGCTTGATGAGAGAGTGCTCGAATTCACGGTAGGAAACGACCGGCTCTTCCTTCTCCTGGTCGAAGGTAACGATGGTCGTGCGCATGAACTTCTTGTCGTTGCGCTCGAAGAATACGAGGTCGTCGTTGCCGTCATCCGTCGTGCCACGGCCCGTCTCAGCGTCGAAGTGGAACTTGCCGTACTTCTTCGTGAGGGCTTCCTTGAGCTGGTCGTCCATCTTATCGTAATCGGACTTCAGGACGATCTTCGCATGAGCACCGCGGCTCTCGTCACGCTGCAGAGCGGACTGCGTGATGGCCATCGCATAGATGATCATGTTGCGCAGCTGGCGGACGAACATCGCTTCCTGGTTTGCCCAAGTGCCGTGATCCGTAACGCCGATGTTGTCCCAGCGCTTGAGGATTTCCTTGAGCTCTTTGACGCATTCTTTGAGGCCGTTGTTGTCGCGCTCGATGGAGACGTACTTGTACATGATGTCGCCGAGCTCGTGATGGAGCTTATGCGCATTCTCCGTGCCGTTCATGTTGCGGATCTTGTCGAACTCTGCGACGCACTCCTGGCGGGCAGCCTCGAGCTCTTCTGCCGTCAGGGCAGAGCCGAGCTTGCCGCTGCGTGCGAGGCGCAGGGACTCTGGGCCAGAAATCGTGCCCGAATACGTTGCCGACAGCAGCGAGTTTGCACCGAGGCGGTTTGCGCCGTGGTACTGGTAATCGCACTCGCCGGAAGCGAGGAGGCCCGGGATGTTCGTGTGATGCTCGCGATCGACCCAGATGCCGCCCATCGAGTAGTGGATCGACGGGAAGATCTCCATCGGGACCTTGCGCGGATCCTGGCCCATGAAGTCGCTGTACATCTCGAGGATGCCGCCGAGCTTGCGCTCGAGGTAATCAGCCGGGATGTGCGAGAGGTCGAGGTAGACGCGGTTCGGGTTGTGCATGCCGAGGCCCATGTGGACGACGACCTTGTAGATGGCACGCGATGCAACGTCACGCGGTACGAGGTTGCCGTATGCCGGGTACATATCCTCGAGGAAGTACCAGCGCTCTTTTTCGCCCGTCTGCGGGTTCTTGCGGTAAACCCAGACGCGGCCGCCCTCACCGCGGCAAGCCTCGGACATCAGGCGGTTCTTGTCGGAACCCGGGATAGCCGTCGGATGGATCTGGAGGAACTCCGGGTTGCCGAGCTCAGCGCCCTGCTGGTAAACAGCGGAAACAGCCGAACCGTTGCAGATCGTCGAAGCCGTGCAGCGGCCGTATACCTGGCCAGGGCCGCCCGTTGCGAGGATGACAACGTCAGCCGGGAACGAGACGATCTCGTTGGAGTTCATGTTCTGCGCGACGATACCGCGGCAGATGCCCTCTTTGTTCTTGATGATCTTGATGAATTCCCAGAACTCATACTTCTTGACGCCGCCCTTTACTTCCCAACGGCGAACCTGCTCGTCGAGAGCGTAGAGGAGCTGCTGGCCCGTCGTGGAGCCAGCGAAGACCGTGCGCTTGTTCTTCTGGCCGCCGAAGTTACGGAGGTCGAGAACACCTTCAGCCGTGCGCGTGAACGGCACGCCCATACGGTCGAACATCTTGATGAGCTTCGGTGCAGCTTCGACCATGCCCTTGACAGCGAGCTGGTCAGCGAGGAAGTCGCCGCCGTAGACCGTATCATCGAAATGCTCGTAGATCGAGTCATGCTCACCCTTCGTGTCCATGCAGGCGTTGATGCCGCCCTGAGCACAGAGGGAGTGGGAACGCTTGACCGGGCAGTAAGAGAAGAGGTCAACCTTGCCGCCGCCTTCGCAGATCTTCAGCGTAGCCATGAGGCCCGAGAGGCCGCCGCCTACGACAATAATCTTATTTTCTGGTTTCTTAGCCATTTATATTCTCCTTTTCTTACACAGCGTATCGGGTCTTACATGACAAAGTAGCTTGCCATGAACGCAATCGTGACAAGGCAGAGGAATGCGCAGAGGCACATCGAGAGAACGTTGATGACGTTCTGGATGCGCGGGCCCTTGGCGATGCCCCAGGTCATGCAGAAAGTCGTGATACCATTGCAGAAATGGAAGATAGCTGCGAACATGCCGATCGTGTAGAGCAGCGTCGTGATCGGGCTGCTCGTGAAGAGCGTATGCAGCAGCTCATACGAGATTGGCGTGCCGTTGATGGCCTTCGTGAAGATGCGCAGGTAGAATACATGCCAGATGAGGAAGATGACGAGGAACCATGCCGTCCAGCGCTGCAGAGCGAACTGCCAGTTGCGGACGTAGCCGTAGCGGCCCGGGTTGTTCTTCGCCTGAAGGGCGATGTAGATGCCGTAGATGGCATGGAAGAGGATCGGCAGTGCGACACCGAAGATCTCCAGGCCGAGGAAAATCGGATGCGGGATGAGCTCCATCATGGCCAGAGCACCGTTGAGGGACTCAGCACCGCCGAGTGCACGAGCATTCGTGATAATATGCTCGAAGAGGAAAATGCCGATTGCCAGCAGGCCGACTAACGAGTGCAGACGGCGCAGATAAAAAGTTGTATGGAACATTCTATACCTCCTGTTGATTCTTGAAAAAGAAAGGAAGCCTTCAAGCGAGCCTCCCAAAAGCTTCCCATCTTCTCTCGTTATCAGTAACCCTTCAGGGTACGATACTTCTCCTGGTTGACATCGTAAAGGTTATTGCCTTCGCAGTCGATGACAACAATAGCTGGGAAATCCTCAACGGTCAGGCGGGCAAGTGCCTCCGGGCCGAGTTCTGGGTAAGCGAGAACTTCGTACTTCTTGACGGACTTCGCGATGAGCGCTGCGGCACCGCCGACAGCAGCGAAATACGTAACGCCGTTCTTCTTCATGGAATCGACGACTTCCTTCGAACGGGAGCCCTTGCCGATCATGCCCTTGATGCCCTGCTCGAGCATCGTCGGCGTGTAGGCATCCATGCGGCCAGAAGTCGTCGGGCCGCAGGAGCCGATCGGATCACCCGGTTTTGCCGGAGTCGGTCCGAGGTAATAGACCATCTTGTTGTGCCAGTCGATCGGCAGCTTCTCGCCTTTAGCGAGTGCCTCGCACATCTTCTTGTGCGCAGCATCGCGTGCAGCGTAGATCTCGCCCGTGATGAGAACGCTGTCGCCGATCTTGAGCTTGTGGGAATCTTCTTCCGTGAACGGGGTATGGATGCGAATAGGTTCTGCCATGATTATCTCTCCTCCTGATAGTTTTGCTCAGTCTTTCGACAGATCAAAGAACGCGCTTTGCATGACGGCATGCATGGCAGCAGATCGTCACAGCGACCGGCAGGCCGGCGATGTGCGTCGGGCCCCACTCGATGTTGACACCGAGGCAGGACGTCGTGCCGCCGAGCTGCGGTCCAATACCCGTTTCATTGATGAGCTCGAGGAGATCGTCTTCGAGTTTCGCATATTCTGGCATCGGGTTATGCGAGTCGATCGAACGCGTCAGGGCAATCTTGCTCATGACAGCGGCGCGGTCCATCGTGCCGCCGATACCGATGCCGACGACCATCGGCGGGCACGGGTTCATGCTGGCATGCAGGATGATCTCCATGACAGCCTTCTTGACGCCCTCAAGGCCGTCAGCCGGTACGAGCATCTTGATGCCGCCCTTGTTCTCGGAACCGAAGCCCTTCGGCTCAACCGTGATCTTGAGCTTGTCGCCCGGAACGATCTTCGTGTAGATGACGCCCGGCGTGTTGTTCTGGGTGTTGACGCGGTTGAAGATTGGCTCTGCAACGACCGATTTTCTCAGGTAGCCTTCCGTGTAGCCTTTGGCGATACCGTCGTTGACTGCCTCTTCGAGGTCGCCGCCGACGATGTGGAGGTCCTGGCCTACCTCGAGGAAGACGATCGTCATGCCGGTATCCTGGCAGTACGGGCGATCCTCATCGCGTGCGATTTCCGCATTCTTGATGATCTGGTCGAGTACAGCCTGGCCAACCGGGGACTTCTCCGTCTCGCGGCCCTTCTTGAGGCCCTCATAGACGTCTTTCGGCAGGTAATAAGCCGCCTCCTTGCACAGCTGTGCAACGGTTTCCGTGATTTGTTTTGCGTCGAGTTCTCGCAAAGTGATCCCTCCCATAAATACAACTTATCACACATCTGTGGTTCATCATAACACATTTTATAGCGGCTTTCAAGCATTTCTGAAAGCCCGCGAACCCTTGAAAAAAGCGAATCGAGTTCACTTTTTTGCCTCTCTGCGATCAGCCACAATGTGATGCTTGTCACTCAAATTTTATATTAGTGATTCGCCTTTAAAATCCTTCTTTCGCGCAAGAAAAATTTTATTTCGGGAACAATTATCGATAGGATTATGGAATTATTTACTCCATGCATGATGATGTTGCAAAAAAATCATGCAAGGCGGATCAGATGGCAGGCTGGGGCTTTGCCCTGCTCGAGCTCCATGACGAGGAAGGAACCCTGCATCGCATCGCGCGGGCGCGCGACACTGCCCGGATTGAGCACAGTGATGTGCCCCGTCGAGATCTCTGCGACATGCGTGTGGCCGTAGACGGCGATGTCACAGCCCGATTCGCCGGCTGCATCGCAGAGCATCTTCGTCGTGAAGCGCACGCCGTACATGTGGCCATGCGTCAGGAAGATGCGGTGGCCGCCTCCACGACGTCGTCGTAGCGGGCACCGGGCTCCGGCCAGTCGCTGTTGCCCGCAACATAGCGGACCTTGGCCTTCCCTTCCGTCACCATGGCCAGATACTCTGCATCCGGCGTGATGTCGCCCGCATGGAGCCAGAGCGTCACGCCCTCTGCCGCCGGATGGGAAAGCATCCGGTCGATGGCACGCGTCGAGCCATGGCTGTCACTTACGATACCGATCTTCATCTCAAGCGCTCCTCCAACTCCTCGACCATCGCACGCAGCGCCTTGCCGCGGTGACTGATCGCGTCCTTCTCCTCAAAGCTGATCTCGGCCATCGTGCGGCCCGGGTAGTCTTCGGTGTAGAAGTACGGGTCGTAACCGAATCCGTTCTCCCCCTTTGCCACCATGCGGACCGTGCCGTCGCAGCGACCCTCCGTCACAAGGCTCGTGCCGTCTTCATCGACAAAGACGAGCGCGCAGCGGTAGTCA
>ERZ779697.1066-NODE-1066-length-11205-cov-2.88852_pt1 | contig 11205 bp, 8 predicted proteins | sample MGYA00511881_ERZ779697 | MGnify/ENA primary metagenome ERZ779697 (study PRJEB29588, sample SAMEA2148105) | human gut metagenome | biome: human gut; feature: human-associated habitat; material: faeces | place: Denmark | collected 2008/2010 ... | reverse complement strand
AATCCTGTCGCCCTGACTGTTTTTTCCGTCGCTGCGACCGTTTCTCCGGGAACCTCTGACAGGAACTTTGGACGAAACATAAAAAAATCCCTTGCCATGATGGAACTGCCATCCACAGCAAGAGCGTATCTGATTTAACCTAAATAAAAGACCTCACGTAGAGGTAGTAAAGATTTTCCATCTCTTACGAAGAGGTGGAAAACACGGGGCAAAGATAGACGTTTGTCCCGAATAAAGCAAGGAAAGCCACGAAAAAATCAAAAAAAAATTCAGCAAATCTCAACACCTTGAAAATCATTTACTCAACGGCGTCTGCCGGCAACGCATTAAGCAACTGTAAGTTACAATACCTGTTCCACCTCTTCGTAAGAGAAGGAAAGAGCTACCGAAGCTAAGCCGGTATGCCCGAGAAGGCACAACAGAAAGATTTTCAACAAAATACGCCGCCCCACCGGAACTCCGGAAAGCGGCATAGACCAGAGAAGAAAGAGATAACAAACACCCAAAATCACTAAATCTAAATTCGTTATGAGAAAAAGGTTTATTAGAGTGGCTGTCTTCTGCGCCCTGACCGCAGTTGCAGCCCCCGTCTTCACGGGTTGCTCCGACTATGACGACGACATTCGTTCGTTGCAGGAACAAATCGACCAGGTGAAGGAGCTGCCACACATCTCGACGGCAGACATGACGGCGGCTATCAACAGCGCCATCGAGACTCTGCAAGGACAGATGGAGACCGCAATCGCCGGCAAGGCTGACAACAGCACTGTCAGCGAATTGCAGCAGCTCGTTGCTGAACTGACCACACTGGCCAACGGCAAAGCCGACGCTTCAGAAGTGATCGCGCTCTCCGACCGCATCAATGACCTTATTGAAGAGGTGAACGGCCTCGACGGCACGCTGAACCAGAAGCTGACCGCCCTGCAAGAAGAAATCGGCACGCTGCAGGAAAACTTGGCCAAGGCACAGGAAGACCTGAACGCTGCCCTCAAAGACAAGGCTGACGCTTCGGAAATCAGCAAGCTCCAAGAGGCGATTGCCGGCATCAACCAAACGCTTGCCGAACGCTTGACCGAGTTCAACAACGTCAAGGAAATGGCCGAGAACAACGGCGAAGCCATCGCTGAAATCCAGACGCAGCTGACCCAGCTCGAGACCTTGAAGAGCGACATCAGCGAGCTGCAAGAGGCTAACTTGGAACACATCGCCAAGTTCCAGTCGCTCGACACACAACTCGGCGGCATCGACGAGGAGATGGACAAACTCTCGGCACGCATCGAAGAGGTGGCCAGCAGCAGCGCAACGACTGAAACCATCAACAGCATCATCAGCCGCATCCAAGCCCTCGAAGACTACAAGGCTCAGACGCTCGAAGCCCTCGTGTCGCAGGCCAACGCCGACCACACTTGGATAGAAAACAACAAAGCCAGCCTGGCACAGGCCCTGACGGACATCAGCGACCTGCAAAGCGAACTGAGCAAATACGTCACGCTCGAAAGCCTCCAAGCCAACTACTACGACAAGGAAGCCGTCGACAAGAAGTTCAACGCCCTCGACGCCACGCTCACCGACCTCGGTCTGCTGAAAAACATGATCCAAAGCGTAGTTTACGTGCCCGACGCCAACAGCTCGTACGGCCAGACCATGTTCTACCAGCTCCAAGTAAGGAACAGCTACGGCATCTGGACAGACGCCGCCCAGAACAAGACGACAAAGTTGAAGATCCGCGTATCGCCCGCCAAGTTCGCCGAGAACTTCGCTGACAACTACGACCTGACGTTCGACGGCTTCAAGATGAACCGCGCCGCCAGCGCTTTCCTCAAACCCGAGAACATCAAGGGCGACGCGAAGACGGGTATCGTCGAAATGGACGTCCAGACGGACATCCCTGCCGGCGACGTTTACGCAGTCTGCCTGAAAGTGACGCCGAAAGCAGAGAACAAGACGGACAAATACTCCGACCTGACGACCAACTACTTCGGCGTACAGCACGCCCTGCTCCAAGCAGCCGACGTGAAGACGTACTGCACCAACATGAACAGCGGCAGCCTCAACTTCAAGGGTGACAAGACCGTCAACTACAAAGAGGGCCGCGAATACTATGGTTTCGACGTGAACGGCAATCCCTTGGCCAACGGAACGGAACTGACAGAAATCTTCGGCACTGATCCTTTCGTCACGACGTATGGCTACGCCCAGAAGAGCCACGAGTCTACTTTCACCATCGGAAAAGAAAGTGGTATCCTCGGCATCGCCGAAGACGCCAAGAACTCGGTGGCCATCATCGGGCGCACGGTGACGGCAGAAGCCAACACCACTGTGGGCGGCATCCGCATGTTCACCACCACGTATAAGCAAATCACCGTGGACGACGTTGAACTGCGCGAGACGCTGACCCTCAACTCCACCGACTTCAAGAACTTCACCGGTTTGAAGTGGAACAAGGCCGACCAGAAATTCGAGTTGAGCGATGCTGCCTACATCCGCATCTTCAAACAAGAGGGCATGATGGGCGACAACGAGTTCTTCACCTACGACATGAAGAACGACCAGACCACGCCGGCCTACCTCGAAGTCGACAAGGCAAACAAGAAGATCTATCTCGTCATCCCGGCCAAGACGGCCATCGACAAGAGCTTCCCGACCACGCTGGAAGTGCAATACGGCAAGACCTCTGACGGCGCAGTGCGCAAGTACGTCATCACCTGCAACGTCAACGCTCCGATGACTTATCCGACCAACAAGCTCACGGTGGACGATCACTTCTGGGTTCTCCCCGAAAACGGAGGTAAAGTTATCTTCCAGCCGAAAACCACACTCAACGGCAGCGGACAGATCACCGGCATCGACTTCTCGATGGATCTCGAAAGCGCATTCCTCGGTTACCAGAACGACAAGACGGCCATCGAAACGGCTGGCGGTACGGTAGACGAGAACTGGGTAATCAACCACCCGACGCCGGGCACGACCCTCAGCGGCCACACGCTCACCATCGACAAGAACAGCTACAACAACCAGGCTATGTCGATGGGCACTGAAATCAAGTGGGGCACGCACAGCGAGCACAAGTACAAAGCCGATATCGTCGTAGACGGATTCAGCGGCTCTTGGGAAGCTGGCAACACCGAGCCGATCTACATCCGCGACCGCAACCAGAAGGATGTCAAGATCTCTGATGGCTTCGTTTGGAAAGACATGTGGGGATACCCGATGTGGAAGGACGGCGTAGCACAGTTCGGCAACAACACGAGCACCGCTACGTACAATTACGCTACCGGCTCCAACCCGTTCACGCTCTGGGGGCTGACCGCTCCGACCTATGAACTTGTGAACGCCAGCGACAGCAAGTACGTCACAATCAACTCGACGAACGGTACGCTCAACTTCACCGAAACGGGTAAGACTTGGGTTCTTGTTCAGCCGCTCGAGATCAAGGTTCGCATCAAAGCTGCTTCACGCTGGGGTGCAATCGACAATTACAACGAGCAGACGAGCACGATCACGATTATCGTACCTGCACAAGACTAATTTCCCCTCAGGAGGACGGGTCGTCGCGCGAGGCGGCGCGTTCCTACTTTTTTGCGAGCGGACAAAGGATCTCCGGCCTTTGTCCGCTCATTTTTTGTGTCCGTACCATGCCATCGCCGCCGCAATAGACTATCCCCCCCAACAAGGAGCGTCACTTATGACGTCCGGGATGCAGGCACAGTGCCGCAAGAGAAAGACAGAAAGAAGAACAGCCCCGCCTGTTCTCTTCGGTGCGGACTGGCGGGGCCGTTCATGTAAAATCCAAGACGTAAACGCTCACTCGCGGAGAAAGCCCTGGTGGCGCAGCATGTCGAGATAGCCACGCGAGAGCGCCTCATTGTCGCGACGCGTATAGCGGACGTCCGTGAAGACCTGCGCAAGAGTTTGCTTGCCGTTCTCGAGAACGAAAGCGAGGTTCTCGGGAAGGCTTTCCTTCTCACTATATGCGTTGTCTATGGTCTGGGCGTCATAGTCATGATAATGCTCATCATGAACGATGGCCGAAAGAGGCAGGCGGTCAGTCTGTGCAGGCTCTTCAGCAGGCCATCCAAGCGTGATGGTTGCCACTGGCGCCACTAGGTGAGGCAGGCTGAGCACATCAACAATGCCCTGTGGGTTATAGAAAGTCGTCCCAAGGAAACAGAGCCCCAGCCCTTCGGCCTCAGCAAGCGTACAAAACGTCTGGCAATAGAGCAGGGCGTCGGTGGCGGCATTGAGGAACGAAAGGAAGTTGTCATAACCAGGCTCTGCCTGACGCTGCTCACACCAACGTACAGTCCGGTTGAAATCTGCGCAGAACGTGAGTACAACGGGAGCTTCGGTCACCATACGCTGGCCGAAATGTAAGGGAAGCAAACGGGCTTTCATCTCGGGCGAACGGGTCACCACAACGCTGTATAACTGCATGTTACCCATAGTCTGCGTGCGTTCGGCCTCGGCGAGGAGACGGTGCAGAAGGGCGTCCTCCACGGGACGCGCGTCATAACGGCGGACACTCCGCCGATTCTTAATGCAATCCATAGCCTTCAAGTTGATGATTACTTTCTCGGCAAAGTTACACATTCCCACGAAAACGCAGGAAACAGTCTGGCCAAGAAAATGACGCCCTGCCCTCTCCGACGGGCAAAGCAGAACGGATTTCGCACGCTATCCACTATTTTATCCAGCCGTCAACAGGATAACGACTGACGCGACATGGCCTTTCACGACAGACAACCGGACTGAGCCGGAGAACGGCTCACAAACCGCGCAGGATCATTGCGTTGGCCCGGTCGACAACGGAATGGTCCAACGATGCGAGATAAATCTGGGTCGTGGCTTCGGAATCGTGCCCCATCCCTTCACTGATGACAGAAATAGGGATGTGTTTGCTGCGGGCCACGCTGGCCCAGGTGTGACGGGCGACATACATGGTCAGACGGCTTGACAGGCCAATGCGTTCGCCAATGGAATGCAGACACACATTGACCAAGTGGAGCGCATTCTGATAATGACGACGAGGGTTGCCCGTGGGACGGATGATAGGCAGGAGATAATCCGTCTGCGTGGGGGCATACTTGTCCACGACCTGCTGCATGCATCGCTCCCACTTCACCGTAAGACGCTGCCCCGTCTTCCGTCTGCGGTACGTCAGCACACCGTTACGAAGGTCACTTTTCCGTAAGTAGGCCATATCGACAAACGACATCCCTCGCGTATAGAAAGAAAACAGGAAAAGGTCTCTCGCCAAGTCCAACGATGAATGTGGAGGCAGATCCAACGCCTTGATCCGCTTGACCACATTGAGCGCGACAGCACGCTTGGTCGTCCGCGCAATGCCGGTATAGGTTGGTTTGAACGGATGACGTTGCGGGGTCAGTCCTTGTTCGACTGCGCGGTTATAAACGGCCCGAAGAATACGCATGTAGAAAGAGATGGTGTTCATCGCCAACCCTCTGTTACGCAAATAGGCCTCATAATAGAGCATCAACTCCGGTGTAATCTCGTCAACGGGCACATCCACCACCATTCTGAAAGCCTTGAAACTACGAAGCGTCGTGGCATACGTTTCGGATGTCCGCTCCCGTCCCAACCGAGACAACTGGACTGTCACATCGTACATGAAATGGAAAAAAGAAAGTTCAGACTTTCGGGCTACATACCTCGCCACGATATCATCGACTGTGAATGCACGGCCTTGACGAACCAACTCTTCCACTACACTGTTCAAACGCAGACAATCGCGGCGTATTTTCGCCCGGACGTCGTTCAAATAGTTGGCACGTACAGGCAATATGTCCGGGCTGACAACCACAACGTTTCCCTGACAACAATCCCACTCGTCGGTAAATAGATGAAAATTCGTCCGAATCTGGCGGACCACACGCGCATGAATCACTTGATAAAACACACAACCGGCCTTGCCCGGAACACGCGAAGCTCTAAACTTTACTTTTACTGATGTCATCTTCTTTGATTGTTTGATTGAACAATACACCAAGAATATACCATCTTCGGACACACAGCGAAACATAAACTGCAAGTTCTTTCTGCAAACACGAGCAGAGCCAACCTTACGGCGAAAGAACAAGGCCCTACTTTCTAATACCTCCAACTAGCTGTCTGAGTCATCCAAATTTGCCTCTCTTGTCCATCAAGAGGCACTGATAAGACGATACAAATACGTATCCTTAAACAAAGCAACGGCGTGCGGTTATGAAGCCGCACGCCGTTGCTTACATTTCAGATCCCTTTACTTATCGGAATCATTTGACTTCCTCAAAATCTGCATCCTGAATATCGTCCTTCGTATCTGTCGATTGAGAAGAACCTGCGTTTGCAGACTGCTGACCTGCCTGTGGCCCTGCCTGGCCTGTCTGTTGGTACATCTGGGCGCTGGCGGCCTGCCATGCGGCATTCAGTTCGTTAATAGCTGCATCGATTGCCGCAATGTCACCGCTCTTGTGGGCATCCTTTAGTTTTTGAAGGGCTGCCTCGATGGCGGGTTTCTTGTCGGCAGGCAATTTATCTCCGAGTTCGTTCAACTGATTTTCGGTTTGGAAAATCATGCTGTCGGCTTGGTTCAACTTGTCAATGCGCTCCTTTTCTTTCTTGTCTGCTTCAGCATTTGCCTCAGCTTCTGCTTTCATGCGGTCGATTTCATCTTTGCTCAAACCGCTCGACGCTTCGATCCGGATAGCTTGCTCCTTGCCAGTAGCCTTATCCTTGGCCGACACTTTCAGTATACCGTTGGCGTCGATGTCGAACGTGACTTCAATCTGAGGCACTCCGCGACGAGCCGGGGCAATTCCAGTCAAATTGAAACGGCCTATGCTCTTGTTCTGAGCCGCCATGGGGCGTTCGCCTTGGAGGACATGAATCGTCACTTCCGTCTGGTTATCTGCTGCCGTAGAGAAGACTTCACTTTTCTTACAGGGAATTGTCGTGTTGGCATCAATGAGTTTCGTCATCACGCCTCCCAGTGTCTCAATACCCATAGACAGCGGCGTCACGTCGAGGAGAACGATATCGCCCACTCCGCCTTCTTTGTTCAGGATGGCACCCTGAATGCTGGCACCTACGGCTACCACTTCATCGGGATTGACACCTTTTGACGGAGCCTTTCCAAAGAAGTCCTGCACAAGCTGCTGCACGGCGGGAATACGGCTTGAACCACCCACGAGGATCACCTCGTCAATGTCGGAGGTCGACAGGCCGGCGTCTTTCAGGGCCTGTTCGCACGGGGTCTTGCAAGCTTGGATCAAACCGTGAGCCAGACTTTCGAACTTAGCACGCGTCAAGGTCTTGACCAAGTGCTTGGGCACACCACCGACGGGCATGATGTACGGAAGGTTGATTTCGGTCGACGAAGAAGAGGACAATTCGATCTTGGCTTTCTCCGCAGCTTCTTTCAGGCGCTGCATGGCCATCGGGTCGGTGGTCAGGTCAGCTCCCTCGTCGTTCTTGAACTCCTGAACGAGCCAATCGATGATCACATGGTCGAAATCGTCGCCGCCGAGGTGCGTGTCACCATTCGTCGAAAGTACTTCGAACACACCACCGCCGAGCTCGAGGATAGAGATATCGAACGTACCACCACCGAGGTCGAAGACAGCAATCTTCATGTCTTTCTTCGACTTGTCGAGACCGTAGGCCAAAGCGGCTGCCGTCGGCTCGTTCACGATTCGCTTGACGTCGAGGCCAGCGATCTGTCCGGCTTCTTTCGTAGCTTGGCGCTGCGAGTCGGAGAAGTAGGCCGGCACGGTGATGACAGCCTCCGTCACCTCCTGTCCGAGGTAATCCTCGGCCGTTTTCTTCATCTTTTGAAGAATCATGGCAGAGATTTCCTGCGGCGTATAGAGGCGTCCGTCGATGTCCACGCGGGGCGTGTTGTTGTCACCACGCACCACGCTGTAAGGCACACGCTCCACCTCTTTCAGCACTTGGTCGTAGGTCTCACCCATGAAGCGTTTGATTGAATAAATCGTACGTTTCGGGTTAGTGATAGCCTGACGCTTGGCCGGATCACCCACCTTACGTTCACCGCCTTCAACAAAAGCGACAACCGAAGGTGTCGTACGTTTTCCCTCGCTGTTGGCAATCACAACCGGCTCGTTGCCTTCGAACACCGACACACAGGAGTTCGTCGTTCCTAAGTCAATTCCAATAATCTTTCCCATTGTTGTATGATTTTTATTTGTTATTATTCATTTTCCTTGCGTCCACCCACGAGTGGCGCATCGCCCTCTCTTATACAATAGGCGTGCCAAACTCATTTTTTTCGCTTGTTTTCGCAAATCTGACAGTTTGTCAGCTACCACAAGCCCTCTTATTATTATAATTAAGATAAGCGACAAGCCGCCGCACACGGCCACAGCCGACAGCATCACTCCTTCGCCCGACACGACATATTCGCCGTGCATGTGAGTCGCAAACATGCAAAACGATAAAAGAAAACGCCATCACCACCCCTTCATTGTGACGACGCACAGACAGAGTGGACAAAAAAACGGGTGCAAGAGAATAGAACAACAAAATGTCCTCAAAGAAATACCATCACAGAACAAGAAAAAGTAAATCGGCTGATGAGAAATCCTGTCGCAGTGACCGTTTTTTCTGTCACTACTTCCGCTCCGACAGTTACGGCCACAGATCGCCAAGAAACCACTATTCGTGAAAAAATCAACCTGCGAGCATCATTCCACAGAGAAAATTATGTAAATTTGCAGCCGATTTGTCCTGACAGCCGCTCCAAGCGGCCTGTGTGATGGCGAATTAAGCAAAACTTACAGTCACTTAATTTAGAGTAACACAATGAAACAAATTTCGTTGAACGGCACCAGCCGTACCGAAACCGGCAAAAAAGCTGCCAAACAATTCCGCCAGAACGGCGAAGTTCCCTGCGTGATTTACGGACAGGAGAAAGGTGAGAACGGTCTGCCCGTAGCAAAATCCTTTACGATTTCATACAAGGAACTGAGCAAAGTCATCTTCACTCCGCACATCTATCTCATCGACCTGACCATTGACGGCGTTGACCACAAAGCCGTACTGAAAGAGGTTCAGTTCCACCCCGTAAAAGACACCATCCTCCACGTTGACTTCTACGAAGTCCACGCCGAAAAGCCCATCGTCATGGCCGTGCCCATCGCTACACAAGGCTTGGCCGAAGGTGTACGTGCCGGTGGCCGCTTGACGACACAAGTGCGCAAGTTGAAGGTGCGTGCACTCTATGAGCAGATCCCCGAAAAGCTCAACATCGACGTCACAAGCCTCGGTCTGGGCAAGACCATCAAGGTTGGCGACCTTCACTTCGAAGGCCTCGAACTGGTTACTCCCAAAGAGGTTGTCGTTGTAGCCGTCAAGATGACACGTGCCGCCATGGGTGCCGCTGCCGCTGCTGCCAAGGCCGACAAATAAGCCACACGCCGCATCGCATGAACTTCCTGATAGCAGGGTTAGGCAACATCGGCGACGAATATGCCGACACCCGCCACAACATAGGATTTACGGTATTGGACGCCCTTGCGAAGGCGTCCAATACTGTTTTTGCAGACCGCCGCTATGGATTCGTGGCAGACATGAGGGTGAAAAACCAGACACTCACCCTGCTCAAGCCATCGACCTACATGAACCTCAGCGGCAATGCTGTGCGCTATTGGCTGAACGCGAAGAACATACCCGTCGATCGGCTTCTCGTCGTGGTCGACGACCTCTCGCTCCCGTTCGGACAGCTTCGCATGAAACCCTCCGGAAGCGAGGGAGGGCACAATGGTCTACGCCACATCACTTCCGTGCTCGGTACCCAACAATATGCCCGCCTCAGATTCGGCATCGGCAATGACTTTCCACGCGGCGGACAAATCGATTACGTCCTCGGGCATTTCACGCCCGAGCAACAAACACAACTCGACGAGCGCGTGGCCGTCGCCGCTGAGATGGTCAAGAGTTTCTGTCTCTGCGGCATCGACCTCACGATGAACCAATACAATAAAAAATAACCAAACGATGAGCAATCCCGGCGAAGCCCGACTCGACAAGTGGCTCTGGGCTGCCCGTATTTTCAAGACGCGGAGCATAGCCGCCGATGCCTGCAAGAACGGCCGCGTGGCCATCAACGGCGCCCAAGCCAAAGCCTCGCGAACAGTGAAAACCGGCGACGAGATCAGCGTGCGCAAGCCTCCCGTCACCTATACTTTCCGTATCAAACAAGCCATCGAAAAACGCGTGGGAGCTAAGCTCCTGCCCGATATACTCGAAAACATCACGCCCCCTGAGCAATACGAAATGCTCGAAATGAGCCGTATCAGCGGCTTCGTCAACCGGGCACGCGGCACGGGACGCCCCACAAAAAAAGACCGCCGCGACCTCGACCAATTCACTGCCGGAGACATGGATGCCGGCTTTGATTTCGATTTCGACGACGATGAAGAAGCCTGACTATCCTGGCGAACAGCGCGTTTTGCTTCTGAACGGCAGTCCACGGCCGAACGGGCTTGTCTCTCAATGGATAGAAGCGCTCGACACCGAAGCACGCACCGCCGGTTTCACGACCGAAACCCTCACGATATCCTCGCTAAACGTCAGCCCGTGCACAGGCTGCATGAGATGCCGGTCTACAAACCACTGCGTGCTCCCCGACGATGGCGCGCAACACGTACTGCAAGCCATGCAGGCAGCAGACATCATCATCATCGGAACACCTACCTACTGGGGCAACATCCCAGGAACGCTTAAAACCGTATTCGACCGCATGGTCTACGGCATGATGCGCGAAGATAGCTACGCACGTCCACACCCGCTGATGAAGGGGAAACGTGCCGTCGTCGTGGCAACCTGTTCGACGCCATTCCCGTTCAACCGGCTTTTCCGGCAATCACAGGGTGCAGTGAATGCCCTCCGCGAGATACTCAAATGGAGCGGAATCCGCCTCACCTGCACCATCCAACAAGGCGGAACACGCGGCCACACCGGCCTCACAGGCCGGGATCGCACCCGCTGCCGCCGCATCATCAAGCGCCTGATTCATTGAAAAGAGCCGCAACACAAATGAACCTCGTTATTGACATCGGAAACACTGTGGCCAAACTCGCCGTCTTTGCGAACGGTGAACCTGTCTACGATGCGACCACATCCAACACCGCACTTGAAGCCCTTCCGCATGTTGCCAAACGCTTCAAGCCTGCGAAAGCCGTAGTA
>ERZ779697.1061-NODE-1061-length-11237-cov-1.93472_pt1 | contig 11237 bp, 9 predicted proteins | sample MGYA00511881_ERZ779697 | MGnify/ENA primary metagenome ERZ779697 (study PRJEB29588, sample SAMEA2148105) | human gut metagenome | biome: human gut; feature: human-associated habitat; material: faeces | place: Denmark | collected 2008/2010 ... | reverse complement strand
CTCTTTTTTCATCTTTGTTGACTTTTATGAAGTCAACCTATTTCAGGACGAGACACACTTTTCTTTTCATTTAATACGTTATTGGTTGAAAATCAATTTGATAAATATGCCGAAGGAAATTTAGGTTTGCTGCTTTATTATCAGTATCTTTGCCAGATATTACTTAAAAACAGTGACTATGACAAAAAAAGAAGCGATTAAGCTCTTCGAAGAGCGTAAAGTCCGGACCGTTTGGGACGATGAACTGGAAAAATGGTACTTTTCTATTGTAGATGTAATAGGTGTGTTAACCGACAGTCCTGATCCTCGAAATTATTGGAAAGTATTGAAAAATCGGTTGAAGAAGGAGGGAAATGAAACGGTTACAAATTGTAACCAGTTGAAATTGGTTGCCGAAGATGGAAAGAAACGTCTTACCGATGTTGCCGATACCGAACAACTTTTCCGCCTGATTCAATCTGTCCCTTCTCCCAAAGCCGAACCTTTTAAAGGGTGGATGGCGCAGATTGCCAGTGAAAGAATCGATGAATTGCAGGATCCTGAATTGACGATAGATCGTGCTATGTGGGAATATAAACGTTTGGGATACTCTGACAGCTGGATCAATCAACGATTAAAAAGCATTGAGATCCGTAAGAATCTGACGGACGAATGGAAGCGTTGTGGAATGGAAGAAGGGGTACAGTTCGCTTTTTTGACCGATATTATCACAAAGACTTGGTCTGATAAGACAACGAAAGAATATAAGGCGTATAAGGGGCTTAAGAAAGAAAACCTCCGGGATAATATGACTAATACGGAGTTGATCTTGAATATGCTTGCCGAAGCCTCCACAACGGAACTTTCGCAAGTAAAGAACCCTCAAAATTTCGATGAAAACGCCTCTGTAGCGATGGAAGGCGGCAAGGTCGCCAAAGTGGCCAGGCAGCAATTGGAAAGTCAGTTGGGACGTTCTGTTGTCTCTCCCTTGAATGCGCATAGCACCTTGGAAAAACTTCCGGAAGATACAGAGAAAGATGAATAAACTGCTTATATAAACACGACGACACCCGGATGTAGGCGATCCCTGCATCCGGGTGTTCGTTTAAGGTAGATCCGGGTGTAGCAGGTGGGAACATCCGGGTGTAGCCGAATTTATGTCGTTATCTTTGGAAGAAAAGACTATGGGTTTGTGAGAAATATCCCGTTGCTTTTCTTCTTATTTTCCCAGACGGTGTTCGATGTCTTCCACCAAACTGCTGGCTCCTATGCGGAACAGGTCTTTATTCAACCAATCGTTTCCTAATACTTCCTTGATGATGGTATAGTAGCGGACAGCCTCTTCTGCCGTGCGGACACCGCCTGCAACTTTAATACCGACACGTTTTCCCGTGATGGAATGGTACTTTTTCAAGACTTGGCACATCGTGTAAACGGCTTCCGGAGTGGCTCCCGGATAACCTTTCCCTGTCGATGTCTTGATGAAGTCCGCACCGGAATAGACTGCGAGGACAGCCGCCTTCTGAATGCTTTCGGGAGTCTGGAGAGCACCTGTCTCAAGGATGACCTTCAGTTTGGCATCACGGCAGCTTTCTTTGATCTCTTGAATTTCTTCGCTAAGTTCGTCATAATTTTCTTCGAGGAAATAGCCTAAGTTCATGACAACGTCGATTTCATCGGCTCCCTGCATGACGGCCATCGCTGTCTCGGCAATCTTTATTTCCATGAAGGTCTGCGAGGAAGGGAAACCGCCTGCTACGGACGCAATCTTTACCTCCTGTGCGGAGAGGGCCTCTTTTACCGTCTCAACAAACAGGGGATAGGTGCAGATGGCGGCAACGTTGGGTACGTCGGGGCGGGTTCCTTCGAAATCGTTCACCTTGTCGACCAGTTTCCAGATGCTCTCTTTCGTGTCGATACTGGTGAGGGAAGTCAGGTCGATGAAACCGTGAATCTGCTTCAAAACGTCGGGAGTGAAGTTGTCGTTCCCATGTTTTCCGAGCAGTGTCTTTACCCGTCCGGTCACTTCTTCCGTTGTGCCGGCCGCCTCGAATTTGGCGAATGCTTGCTGGTATTTATTGGTGTGGAGATGTTCGGTGTCTTCATCATGATGGTGATGTCCGCATCCACATTCGTGATCGTGTTCGTGTACCATAATCTTATAGTTTTTTATTGTTTATATGTCGTTCTTTATCCCGGTTCGTTTTCTTTTGCAGGTTCTTTTCGAAAGCAGCCGTCAGGTCGACGCCTGTCTGGTTGGCAAGGCAAAGCAATACCCATAGGACATCGGCCATTTCATCGCCTAAATCGCGGTGTTTCTCGCTCTCCTTGAAAGATTGTTCACCATATGTGCGGGCCATGATGCGGGCCAGTTCGCCGACTTCTTCGGTCAGAATGGTCATATTCGTCAGTTCGTTGAAGTAGCGGACACCATACGTTTTGATCCAGCTGTCCACCTGCTCCTGTGCCTGTTTAAGCGTAATTTCTGCCATATCTTTTCATTCTTTGTTTTGTGAGTCGATCCAGATCGTGACAGGCCCATCGTTCACCAGTTCCACTTTCATGTCGGCGCCGAACGTGCCGGTCTGTACTTCCTTTCCGATCTGCAGGCCCATCTCGGCGCAAAAAGCTTCGTACATCGGAATGGCTATGTCCGGTTTGGAGGCATGGATATAGGAAGGGCGGTTTCCCTTCTTTGTGGAGGCGTGCAGGGTAAACTGGCTGACCACCATCACTTCGCCTTCCGTTTCGACGATAGAACGGTTCATAACGCCGTTTTCATCGTCAAAGATGCGCAGGTTGGCAATCTTCTTGCACAACCATTCGATATCTTCTTGCGTGTCGCGGTCTTCAATACCGACCAGTACGAGCAGACCTTTCCCGATTTTGGATTTCAGCTGTCCGTCTAATGGTTAGGAGGCATGCTGTACCCGTTGTATCAATGTTCTCATATCTTTATTTTAAACCATTTAATAATGCTTTTGTTTTGGCTTCTCCGATTACCTCTTTCAGTTCGTCGAAGCCGGCTTCACGTATTCGTTTTACGCTCTTAAAATGACGTAAAAGTAATACTTTTGTCTTTTCTCCGATCCCTTTTATCGTATCCAATTCGGATTTTGTCTGGCTTTTGCTGCGCTTATCCTTATGGAAAGTGATGGCGAAACGATGCACCTCGTCCTGTATTTGCGTGAAGAATTTGAACATGAAACTTTGTATCGGCATGCCGATCGTTTCGGGAGGGAAGCCGAACAGGAGTTCCGAAGTCCGGTGTTTCCCGTCTTTTGCCAACCCGGCTATCGGAATGTCCAAGTGCAGTTCGTCCTGGATCACTTCGCGTACGACTTCCATTTGCCCCTTTCCACCGTCGGTGATGATCAGGTCGGGCAGGGGAGTCTCTTCGACGATGGCACGCTGGTAGCGGCGACGTACGACCTCTTTCATGGAGGCATAGTCGTCCGGGCCGACAACCGTTTTGATGTTGTATTTCCGGTAATCTTTTTTCGATGGTTTCGCCATTTTGAAGACGACACACGCAGCTACCGCGTCGCTTCCCTGTATATTGGAATTGTCGAAACACTCGATATGAGCCGGTAATTTGGGGAGATGGAGCGTCTCCTGTATCTCTTTTAAAAGACGTGTGCTGCGTTGCTCCGGGTTCAGTTTCTCCGCCTGTTTCAGCTTGTCGACCTTATACTGCTTCACGTTCATTTCCGATAATTCCACCAGCTTCTTTTTATCTCCGCGCTGCGGAACGGTGATCGAAACGTTTTCCAGTTCTATATCCAACGGAAAAGGAACGATGATTTCGCGTGCAGTGCTTTTAAAGCGGTTGCGCATTTCGATGATCCCCAAGCTGAGCAACTCCTCTTTCGACTCGTCCAAACGCTTTTTATATTCGAATGTATAGGCTTGCACGATCGCTCCGTTGCCGATATGCAGGTAATTGATGTAGGCGGAATTCTCGTTTTCGGCCAGTGAGAATACGTCTATATTGTGGAGCATCGGGGTGACCACTGTCGATTTGGAGCGGTAATTCTCGATGACTTCATACTTTTCTTTGATCTTCTGTGCTTCTTCGAACCGCAATTCTCCTGCCAGTTTCTGCATCTCTTCATACAGATGTTTGCTTATTTGCGAGATATTCCCGCGTAGGATTTCCTTTATTTCGGAAATGTTTTGCTGGTATTCCTCCAATGTCTGCAATCCTTCACAAGGCCCTTTGCAGCGCTTGATATGGTATTCGAGGCATACCTTATACCGTCCTTTCGCAATGGATTCGGGAGTAAGAGGATATTTGCAGGTACGTAGCGGATACAGTTCTTTCAGCATTTGCAGCATGACCTTTGCCGTATAGATGGAAGGGTAGGGACCGTAATAGCGCGAACCGTCCCGTACGATATTCCGGGTTTGGAATACGCGCGGGAAATATTCGTTCTTGACAACGATGGACGGATAGGTCTTGTCGTCTTTCAATAGCACGTTGTACCGGGGACGATATTGCTTGATCAGGTTATTCTCCAAAAGAAGTGCATCCTCTTCCGTGTCGACAACAAAATATTTGATGTCTCGTATCTGCTTGACCAGGACACGTGTTTTGTTGCTGTCGTGTTCTTTGTTGAAATAGGAGGAAACGCGACGCTTCAGGTTCTTTGCTTTGCCTACATAGATGATCGTCCCCTTCTCGTCAAAGTATTGGTAGCAGCCAGGCGATTCCGGTATGACGGAAAGGATTGTTTTTATATGTTCCTCGGTTGCGCTCATTGCTTTTTGCATCTGTTTCTATCCTATTTTCAGTCTTTTACGCTATTGTTGTTAAAGTAAATGTTTCACGTGGAACATTCCACGTTTAGCGTCCCAGCATCACCAGAAGGATATTGATGTCGCTCGGTGAGATGCCCGGAATACGGCTTGCCTGGGCTATCGTGTCTGGATCTATCCGTGTCAGTTTCTGGCGGGCTTCCGTAGACAAAGACTGGATCGCATTGTAGTCAAACTTGCCTTTGATATGGATATTTTCCAGGCGGTTTATCTTGTCGGCGATGATCTGCTCGCGGCGGATGTAGCCGCTATACTTGATTAATATTTCTGCCGCTTCGATGATCTCCTCTTTTCGTGAAACAGGGACCTTGTCCAGCTCTGTCCGGAATGCCGGAACCAGTTCCGCGATATTCTCCAAGGTGATCTGAGGACGTGGAATCAGTTCGATCAACTTGCATCCGTGTGCGAGCGGGGTAGTGCCCAACGCCTCCAGGCCACTGTTTATATATTGCGGTTTGATGGAGTAGTTTTCTGCGAAAGAAATAATCGCATCCCGGCTTGCCTTTTTCTCTTTCAACAGATCGTAGCGGTCCTGCTTTGCCAAACCGAGATGATACGACTTTTCCGTCAAACGCATGTCTGCATCATCTTGGCGGAGCAGAATGCGATATTCTGCACGTGAGGTAAACATACGGTAAGGCTCGTCCACGCCTTTTGTGACAAGATCGTCGATCAGTACGCCGATATAGGCTTCGTCGCGTCCTAAAACGAACGGTTCTCCGCCGTGGCAATTGATATGTGCGTTTATGCCGGCCACCAATCCTTGTCCGCCGGCTTCCTCATATCCGGTCGTCCCGTTGATCTGTCCGGCAAAGAAGAGGTTGCGGATTAGTTTTGTTTCCAAATTATGGTGGAGCTGCGTCGGATCGAAGAAATCATATTCGATAGCATATCCCGGACGATAGATCTGTATGTCCCGGAATGCCGGTATCTGTTGTAAGGCACGTAGCTGGATATCCAACGGAAGGGAGGATGAGAAGCCGTTCAGGTAGTATTCCTGTGTCGTTTCACCTTCCGGTTCCAGGAATAGTTGGTGTTGTGGCTTGTCCGCAAACGTTACGATTTTTGTCTCGATGCTCGGACAGTAACGTGGGCCGATGCTTTGGATTTGCCCGTTATACAACGGGGAGTCGGGGAGACCTTCGCGCAGGACTGCATGACAGGCTTCGTTGGTGAACGTTGTCCAACAGCTAAGTTGTTTCAAAACGCGGTGCGAGGTGTCCATATAAGAAAACTTATGGAAGTCGTTTTCTCCGGGCTGTTCCGCCATTTCATCGAAGTGCACGCTGCGTGCATCGATACGCACAGGTGTTCCGGTCTTCATCCGTTCGGATTTGATGCCTAATGAGACCAGTTGTTCGGTCAGTCCGGTTGCAGCCGGCTCGGCTATACGACCGCCTCTGATCTGTGTCCGTCCGATATGCATAAGCCCGTTCAGGAAAGTCCCGTTTGTCAGAACCACGCTTTTCGCATGGAACTCGACTCCCATATCCGTTTTTACGCCGCATACGGTATTCCCGTCGAGCAACAGTTCGCGTACGGTATCCTGCCAGATATACAGGTTCGGCAGGTTTTCCAGTATTCCCCGCCAGCATTCGATGAAACGGGCGCGGTCGCTCTGGGAGCGCGGACTCCACATGGCCGGTCCCTTGCTTTGGTTCAGCATACGGAATTGGATGGCTGTCCGGTCCGTCACAATTCCCATATATCCGCCTAAGGCATCGATTTCACGGACGATCTGTCCTTTGGCGATACCTCCGACTGCCGGATTGCAACTCATCTGTGCAATCTTGTTCATATCCATTGTAATGAGAAGCGTCTTTGAACCCATATTGGCGGCTGCCGCTGCGGCTTCACAGCCTGCATGACCGGCACCTACCACGATTACATCGTAATTGAAAGTCATTGTCCTAATTGTCTTTGTTTCTTTTGCAAAGATAATAGTTTGTACGGGATTTTTGTTATATTTGTGAGTCTTGGAATATCTAAGTAATACTAAAGGAATAAGAGTATGGAAACCCGGATATCTTCTTCTTCGATGGACAATGCCAATAAAATAAAAACGTCTGTCATGCTTCTGCTTTTATATGGTATCTGTATATTTCCGGCTTGGGATGGCAATCTGTCTGTTTTGTTAGGTTTGTTTGCCGTCAGTTCGATCTTTTGTATGCTTACTCGAGGATTTATGCCAAACCGTTTTATTGTGGATGGAGAAAAACTGGTGATAGATGCGTATTTTCGGAAGACGTATATAAACATAGAGGAAATCCTTTCGGCTCGCGAGGTCGACCGGCTGGATTTAGGAATAATGATCCGTTCATTTGGTGTCGGTTGGTTGTTTGGTGATCTCGGATATTTTTCTTCTACTGCTATCGGACGTGTAAAAGTTTTTGCCCGGCGTTCTGATAACCGTATTCTGATTACGACTTCCCGCCGTGGTAACTTTATCATTGCACCCGATGATCCTGAATTTATCCATTATCTGAACCAAGCGATACTTTGGAGATAGGGAGACAATACGACCCTATCCTATCATAACCGCCAGTGCAGCGTTTTACTGGTTCTGAGCATCTTATACTTATGATTATAAGTCTAAAAGAAATGATATGAAAAAGTATGTACTTTTGTTAGGGCTGTTGATACAAGCTGTGTCGGTTTTGGCCCAGGAGACGTCTGTCGGGAAGTCGATATTCTCCGTTCATGCAGGGCCTTCCTGGTATTTGGGGAAAATGATCGGGATCACGAACAACTCCGATGCTTATCGGAATGATTTGCGGAATGGGATCGCCTGGGATGCCAATTATTATTTCTTAGGAGACAAATATATCTTCGGTTCGTTTAAACTCGCTCCCGGACTTATCTATCAGGGTGGACGTTATAAAAATACTCATGACGAAAGTTCCGACAAGATACTGATGCATTATATCGCGCCTCAGCTTGCCTTGTTTATGGTGAAGCAGAAATACAATCTGTCTTTATCGACCGGGGTGGGATATCAGCATTATAAAGATAAAAGTTTTGTGTACGGCAAGCCGCGGAATGTGTCAATGAATAAACTGGCCTATAATCTGTCGGCGGGAGGCGAGTATCGTCTTTCTCCATTGGTGGGGATTTCTGCAAAATTGAATTGGATCGTTACCTCCTCCGAGAGCTATTCGGTCAGGTATCACGGTCAGAAATGGCAGGTCGAATCTCCTGAATTGAGTGGTGGCGGAGGATGTTTCTCCCAATTATCCTTATTGTTCGGTATGAATTTACACTTTTAATCAGATACGGTTATGAGACATCTGTTATTTATCTGTTTGTTGCTGTTTTGTGTGGCCTGTGAAGAGAACGAATCGGTCGATCCGACGATCATGCCCGAAGCTACTACGACCGGGGCGAATACATTTGGTTGCTTGGTTGACGGCTGGGTGTATACAAGCGGCCGGTGGGGGATGCCTTCTGCGGAATATTTGGAGCGGGAAGAGGGTTCCAGCGTGACGGTTTCGGCGCAGGTCGGTCTCGGTTCGTATATCCGTTTTACGATTGCCGATCCCAAGGAGGGAGAAACGCTTCCTTATGTGAATCTCTCTTTTGAAAATCAAAATATGGAAGATGGCAAGGTTTACATCTCCCGTATGTCGGACGGCGTGTTCAGCGGCACTTTCGAGGGAGGACGCATTACGGAAGGCCGTTTCGATTTGAAATATAAGGAATGAGCAGTTATTTAGATGGCTTGGTTTATAATTGTTTTAATACTTCCATCACATAGTTTCGCCGTTGGCGGGAAATGCTGACCGAGGCTCCGTCCTTCATGCGTATATATCCACCGTCGCTTTTGATGAAACTTTTGATTTCATCCAGGTTGATCAGATGTGATTGGTGGACGCGAAGGAAATGGTAAGGGGCCAGTAGTTCGTCAAACTCCTTGAGTGTCTTCGATACGATCAGTTTTTCTCCCGATTTCAAATAGAAAGTCGTGTAGTTGCTTTCGGATTCGCAACGGATGATGGAACCGATTTCTACAAACTCTATCTTATCGGCGACCGACAGAGCTATTTTCTTTTGTTTGTCCAATGCTTGCGTGTTTTGCAGGAGGTTCTGCATCCGTTTGTTCTCCTGTTTCCGAAGGACGACCTGGACCGCCTTGTCTACGGCATGCGTCAGTTCTTCCGGGTCGATAGGCTTCAGCAGATAGTCGAGCGCACTGAAGCGGATGGCCTGGATCGCATAGCTATCGTAGGCGGTAACGAAAATCACTTCGAAAGGAATTTCCGGAAGGCTACCTAAGAGGGAGAAACCGGTGTCGTCGCCTAACCGGATATCCAGGAAAAGGATGTCCGGTTTAGCTTCGGGCAGCACGGTACGGGCTTCGGTGACGGAACTGCAAATGGCCGATATCCTGATCTGCGGACAATAGTTCCCGATCATGCGGAGCAGGTTCTCCCGGTTCCCCTGCTCGTCATCTACGATTGCTGCGGTTATTTTGGTGTCCATATTTTGTCTTATAAAGGGATGGATAGACGGACATGGCAACCGGAAACAGATTCCTTCTTCTGCCTGTTTTCGATCGTTATGCCGATTTCCGTATTGTACAAATCCTTTAATATCTCGAACTCGTTGCTGATGGCACGGATACCGAAGCCGCTTTCCGTTTCAGTTACCATTCCGGGACCATCGTCGATGATGTCGATGACCAACAACTGGTCTTGCAAAGATAATCGAATTATGATTTCTCCCGTACCGCGCGGAGCGATTCCGTGTTTGACGGCATTTTCGACGAAAGGCTGTATCAGCATTCCCGGAATCTCGATCGCATCCGGTTCGATATTATTGTCTACCGTCAGCGAGTAGGAGAAGGGGAAACGGAGCTGTTCGAGCTTCAGGTAGAGCTGCAACTGTTCGATCTCGTCAGAGAGGGGGACCAGTTTCTTTTCGGAAGTCGCCAGCACTTTCCGCAACAGGCGTGAGAAGTCGATCAAATACTTATTCGCCTCCTGATTGGCCGAGCGGTTGATCAGATTCTGGATCGAACTGAGCGCATTAAAAATAAAATGCGGGTTCATCTGTGAACGGATGGCGCGTAGTTCGAGTTCACGGATACGGCGGCGGTTACGTTCCTTCTTTTGCTTCCCTTTCACCCTGGAATAATAAGCGATACCGATGATTGCAGCGATTAAAAGCGTACCTAATACTCCTTCTTTGAATCCTTTTAGAAAATCGTTGAAAGATTCGTCTTCCCGTTTCAGGTCGTTTTGAATGATTTCCAAGGCGGGGCTGGGATCAAATTGCCAATTCGTAAATTGCCGATGGAGGATGGTCCCGTCTTCACGCATCAGGATAGTCACGGTGCCGAGTTCCTTACGCCTTAATTCTTCTATTTGCAGATCGGAAATAGCTTTAAAAGGCTTTACCCGTTTGGCATTGTTAGATTGGAATTTTGAATATAATTCGAGTTGTACGATGGAGGCCAGCCCTTCCGATTCGAGGCGTTTCTTGAAATCGAGTGCATTTTGAAGGCTTGGCGCTGGAAGACCTTGTTCCCTCGTTGATAAAAACAGCAGGATGTATTTTCGGTCGCTTCCTTTCACCAGATGCAGGCTATCGGCTATCTTAAGGCCGCTTTCCCGGATATTTTTTCCGGCTTCGAAGGGCAATAGTTTATCGTATGCTCTTCGAAGCTGATTTGTCAGGCTGGTATCCGGACAGGAGCGGATAAAATCGTTGTAATCTTCTTGAGTTTCAGCTAACGTTTTATCGTGCATTAAAAATTGTAAATTCATTCCGTTTACTTGATATTTGGGAAAGCCGGAGAGGATATGTTTATTCAGATAATAATCATCTGCCTTTTCCTTCGCTTTTTGTGTTTTTAGGTTCAGGTTATCTGCTTTCAATTCCTGTTTCTTATACATCGTGTAAACATTCAAAAAATAAAAGTAATTAGCGACCTCCGGTCGATGCATGCTGTATGCAAAATCGATAAGTGGATTGACCGAGACGAAATAGGGAGCTTGCCAGTCGACCAAGCCGCTTTTGTGCCAAACTTCTTTATCGCTGGCATACATATAGAGATGAAGGGCAAGCGCCCCTTTAAGATACTGTTCCGAACGTTCGAATACCATCTGCCAATAAGGATCCATGTTTTTAAAATCTTTCGCTAATACATTTTGGAACAAAGATTCGCGGAGTTGGAAGGCTTTTTTCATTTTATCGGGAGATTCGAGGTCCGAAGGGTACATATAAAGGTCTGATTCGTACAGGTCGGCGAATCTTCGGTAGCTGTATTGGAAATTGTTTTGTTCGCTTCCCCGTCCCTGATAACGTCTTTTGTGTGTTGTGGTAAATAATTCTTTGTCTTGCGTGATGGAATCCCCCGGAGTAAGCAGGATCGTCACCCGTTCGCCCACTTTGTGTTCGGTCGGGTAGGCGATGAATATCTTTTTGTGGACGGTCGAATC
>ERZ779697.1057-NODE-1057-length-11250-cov-2.28129_pt1 | contig 11250 bp, 8 predicted proteins | sample MGYA00511881_ERZ779697 | MGnify/ENA primary metagenome ERZ779697 (study PRJEB29588, sample SAMEA2148105) | human gut metagenome | biome: human gut; feature: human-associated habitat; material: faeces | place: Denmark | collected 2008/2010 ... | reverse complement strand
TGTCGCGCTCGACCGTCTCGCCGATGCGGTGCGTCTTGCCTTCCTTGAGTGCTTTCGCCAGCGCGACGGCAATCGAGCGCGGCATCTTCTCGATCTCATCGAGAAAGAGCGTGCCGCCCGAGGCGAGTTCCAGGCGACCCTGGTGGCTCGCATCCGGCCCCATGACGGTGCCGAAGAGCTCCTGCTCCAGGATCTCAGGCGTCGCATCGCCGCAGCGCAGCGTGATGAGCGGGCCCGCCGCGCGCGGGCTCGCCTGATGGATGCCGTGCGCCATGCGCTGCTTGCCTGTACCAGCCTCGCCCTGGATCAGCACGTGGTGCTTGTTCTTGGCCACGCGGGCGGCCTTCGCGCGGACGCTCGCAAACGTCGTGCCTTCGCCAACCATCGAGTTGAGGCTGTACTTCGCCGTATAGCCCGCAGCATGCGCGACGAGCGTTCGCAGGTCCTCGATGGGCATCGAGACGACGACGACCGACTCGACGGCGCGATCGGCATCTCGCTCCAGCGGCACGACCGTCGTGATGTCCTCATACGTCTTCTTCGGCGTGATCCACGTGACTTCTTTATTGTACGAAGGTACGCCGTTGAAGCCCTTGTAGATCGGCGTGTGCTGATAGTTCATGATGACATCGTTGAGGTTCGACGTGTACTTCTTGTCATCCGGCCGCTTGGCGCCGATGCCCTCAAGGCGCGTGTGGCCGAGCTTATTGGCATAGGCGACCTCGCCGCCCGGCATGACGTGATAGACCGCAAACGGTGTCGCGTCGAGGATTGCCTCCTCGGCCTTGATGCGGACCAATTCCGTGAGATGTGCCTCGAGCGCGTTCTTCATCGTCAAGAGCAGCGCGATGATGGCATCCTGCGGCATCGGCACCTGCTCCATCGAGACGAGCGTGATGATGTACTGGAACTCTCCATTGACCTTGATGGGCGCCGAGCAGGCATCGCCGAGCTGGCATTCCTTGACCCACATCTCCGGGCCGAACATCCAGAACGGCGTCTGATGCGCATAAGCCACGCTGATGCTCGACGTGCCGACATCCTCGACGCCGACGCGCACGCCCTCGATCTCGCCCGGCGTCATCTGATAGAACGGCAGCGAATAGCTCTTGAGCACGCGGCATTCCGAATCGATGAGCAGCAGCGACAGATTGTACTCCTGGAAGAATTCGCGGATGTCCTCGCTGATACCGCTGAGGTAGTCGATCGCATCCTGGTTCTTCGCCTGGAGCGCGGCAAACTCCTCCTTTGGCAGTTTGCGCGACACATCCATCTTCTCCGTGCCGATGCCGAGCTCCCGGCTCTTCATCCACGACTCCGCCACCCACGGATGGACATTCGGGTCGAGTATCCCCTCTTCTACGAACTTGCGATAATAGCCCTCGAGCTTCTCCCTGCTGCGATGTTCCCTTATCACGTCAATCCCCCCTAAAAATAGAATTTCTCTTATTATGTGATGTACTGCAATGTACCGATTGATGGTTGATATCGATACCTTTACAAGGTTACAATCTTCCACAAAGCAATAAGACTGCACCTTATATTTTAACAATCATCCTTCTCGCCTGCAATTCTTTTTGCAAAAAAGTTTACAAAACGGTATAATATGGCAGAGAATATATGTAAATCACAAAGGCAGGGAATCTCCATGGCAAATCAGTATAAGAAACTGCAGAAGAAGCTCTACGAGAAGAACAAACCCGACGACAAGAAGAAAGAGCCGAAGGTCGGCAAGGACTATCCGATCCTGATCCTCATCGGACTGACCATCTTCGTCTGCTTCCTCGGCTGGGGGAATTTTGATAACATGAACCGCGCGATGTACGTCCTGCTGACGGTCTCCCTGATCCTGACGTACGTGCGCCGCCACGCCAAACTCTCCGAGACGAGAGCCATCTACGTCGAACGCGCCAGCGCTGCGAGCATCGGCCTCGCGATTGCACTGTTCTTCATCGTCCTCTACTACCAGTTCTTCGGTTGAACCCAAAAAGAAAAAGCTCTGACAATGTCAGAGCTCTTTTTTTATCACGATCTTGCCGATTGACTCAGAGGACGGCCGTGACCTCTACCTCGCAGAGTGCGCCGGCTGGCAGGTCCTTGACCGCCACGCAGCTCCTGGCCGGCTTGGAGATGAAATGCTTGGCGTAGACTTCGTTGAAGACCTTGAAATCCGCGATCTCCGCGAGGAAGCACGTCGTCTTGACGACGTGGCTCATGTCCGTACCGGCTTCCTTGAGCACGGCCTCGACATTGCGGCAGCACTGCTCGGCCTGCTCCTCGATCGTCGTGGCGACGATCTTGCCCTCTGCCGGATTGATGGCAATCTGGCCCGAGCAGTAGAGCACACCATTTGCCTCGATGGCCTGGCTGTACGGGCCGACAGCTGCCGGCGCCTGATCCGTGTGAATGACTTTCATGGTGATTCCTCCTCATGGTGAACTACAATCTGTCTCTATTCTACATCATGAGGCGCCGCGTTACAAGTTTACAATCGAGACAGACAGGATCACTCGCAGCAGCTCGTCTTCATGCGCGGGATGACGATGTGGCCGCGCTCGATTTCCTTGCGGTGGCAGTGCGGGCACTCGTTCTCGATGATGCCCGTGTAGCCGCAGACCGGGTCGCGGTCGACCGGATGGTTGATCGAGAAGTAGCCCATGTCGGCGTCGTGCATGGCGCGGACAACAGCCTCGAAAGCCTTGACGTTCTTCGACGGATCGCCGTCCATCTCGATGTAGGCAATGTGGCCGGCATTCTCGAGCGCATGGTACGGCGCCTCGATGCGGATCTTGTCGATGGCCTTAATCGGGTAGTAGACCGGCACGTGGCTGGAGTTCGTCATGTACTCGCGGTCCGTGACACCCGGGATGATGCCGTACTTCTTGCGGTTCGCGCGCTGGAACTGGCCCGCCGTCGACTCAGCCGGCGTGCCGAACGTCGACCAGTTGCGGTGCTCTTCCTCCGTGTAGGCATCCGTGCGCTCGCGCAGGTGGCCGACAATCTTGAGGCCGAGCTCCTGCGCCTCCTCGCTCTCGCCGTGATGCTTGCCGACGAGCGCCTTGAGGCACTCCGCGAGGCCGCAGAAGCCGATGGAGTACGAAGCGTGCTTGAGGACTTCCTTGATGGAATCCGTCGGCTTGAGCTTCTCGCTGTCCATCCAGACGCCCTGCCCCATGAGGAACGGGTAGTTGTAGACGTGCTTCTGCTCGATGATCGCGAGGCGCGAGAGCAGGTAGTCGTGGCTGAGTTCAATGTAGTGGTCGTAGAGCTCCCAGAACTTCTTGAGGTCGCCCTTAGCCTCGAGCGCGAGCTTCGGCAGGTTGATCGTCGTGAACGAGAAGTTGCCGCGGCTGCCCGACTCCTCCGGGCCGTTGACATTGCTCATGACGCGCGTGCGGCAGCCCATCGTCGCGACGACGCTGTTGTAGTCGCCCGGCTTGTAGTACTGCAGATTGTACGGCGCGTCGATGTTGACGAAGTTCGGGAACAGCCGCTTGGCGCTGACCTTGCATGCCTTGAGGAAGAGGTCGTAGTTCGCATCGCCGGGGTTGTAGTTGACGCCCGCCTTGAGCTGGAAGACCGAGATCGGGAAGATCGGCGTCTCACCGTAGCCGAGGCCAGCCCAGATGGCGTTGAGGACCTCGCTGATGACGAGGCGGCCCTCAGGCGACGTGTCCATGCCGTAGTTGATGGACGAGAACGGCACCTGTGCGCCAGCGCGGCTGTGCAGCGTATTGAAGTTGTGGATGAGTGCCTCCATCGCCTGATGCGTCTCCTCGACAACGTCGGCGCAGGCCAGGTGATAGATGTTTGCCGCATCGACGACGACATCCGTCGTCGGCTTGTGGTACTCATCCGCAAGCGTTGCCTCGAGTGCTGCGACGAGCGTGTCCATGCTCTCCTTGGCCTTCGGATCGTCATCGCTTTCCGTGAAGTGACAGTGCTCCATGGAAAGGTGTTCCTTGAATACGGCCTTGAAGGCGCCGTATTCGCGGAACGGATCCATGCCGAAGCGGTAAATCAGAGCCTTGTGTGCCTCATCGAAGATGGCCTTGCGGAAGGACTTGCGCACGCCCTCCGCCATCGCATAGTCAAAGGCATTGATACTCTGGCCGCCGAACATGTCATTCTGGTTCGACTGGATGGCGATGCAGGCAAGCGACGCATAGGCGCGGATCGAGTTCGGCTCGCGCAAAAAGCCGTGGCCCGTCGAGAAGCCGCCGTGGAAGAGCTTCAAGAGGTCAATCTGGCAGCAGTTGAACGTGATCAGCGAGAAGTCCTTGTCGTGGATGTGGATGTAGTTCTCGCGGTCTGCCTCAGCGTACTCCTCGTCGAGCACGTAATTGTCGACGAAGTGCTTCGCGCCCTCGGCGCCGAGCTTGAGCATGATGCCCATCGAGGCATCTGTATTGATGTTCGCATTGTCGCGCTTGAGGTCCGAGTCGACCGAGTCCGCAAAGAAGATGTCGCGGTACGACTCCATGAGGTGCTTCTGCGCCGCGCGGCGCTCCGCATGCTTCTGGCGGTAGGTGATGTACTTCTTCGCGATGTCGTAGAAGTCGTACTTCATGAGCTCCTGCTCGACGATATCCTGGATCTCCTCGACGCTGACGTTGTCGCGGTCCTTGATGTCCCATTCGACCTGGCTCGTCACCTCGTCGATGTCCTTTTCCGACATCGTGTTGCCGCCGTCGGAATTGGCACCGGCAATGGCGTGGTAGATCTTTTCGCGATTATATGGCACGGTGTGGCCAGAACGTTTCGTTACAGTCTTCAGATTCATATGGTTCGTGCGCCGCGAGCTTTCGGCTCATCTTGTGCAGCGCCTCTGCGCCTCCCCTATATATAGTGTTCCGTTTCTTGATGACAGGTATATATTGTATCAGAGAAGCGCCCCTCTGGCAATCACGAAAATCACGCGGACAGACGGAAAACCACTCTCTGATGCTTCTTCCTGCAGATTCCAGCACCGTTTACAGCGCATTCTCAAATTGACGAACGACACGATTTCAGGTAAAATATAGCGGGATTTTTCGACAATCAAGGAACGACTCAATCCGCTATATAGACGGCTGCCCCAGGCAGCCTGGAACCGAGGTAATCGCATGCAACTTTCTACCGAGAGACAGGACCGTCTCATCCGCTGGCTGACGGCATCGGGCATCTACTACATCTGCCTGATCGCCTTCTACATCGACATCGGACAGGACATGGGCGCGGAGTACTTCATCCCCGTCTTCCTGCCCGTCATGCTCGCGCTCGTGCTCGTGCAGTACGGCACGCGCGTTCCGCTCTTCTCGTGGGCTACCCTGCCGAACCTCTTCACAGGGCTCGCCTGGTGCAGCGCCTTCCCGCTGCTCTACACCTGGACGTACCACCAGGACTGGTACATGTCGAAGATCTGCTTCGACTTCCTCGTCGGCACCTCGCTCTTTCTCTTGCTCACCGCGCTTGAAGGAGCGCTCTTCCGGCTCGGGCACGAGAAGATCATCGCCTTCTTCATGGCGCTGCTGAATCTCTTCGGCATCGTCATCCCCTTCATCCAGTACGCCTACTACTTCATCGTCTGGCCCTGCCTCTCGCCCGCCTCGCTGATGGCGCTCTACCTGACGAACTGGCGCGAGAGCATCGACTTCATCGAGTCGAACGTCGGCGTCGTCCCCGCCTGCTTCATCATCGCGGGGCTCACGCTCTTCCTCTACGCCTGCTGGCGCGGCCACATGGCCTTTGCGCGCCGCCTCGAGCAGGAAGACTCGACGGCAGGCCGCATGGGCGCGCTCGCACTGCTCGTCATCGGCTCGCTCGTCTCGCTCTGGTGGTACGTGCCGCAGACCTCGATTGCCGACCTCTGGAACGACGTCGACACCTACGTCAAGCAGACGCAGACCTACAGTCTCAACTACGAGGAGCGCTTTGCCAGCCTCTCCATCGAGGGAACACAGACACTCGCAGCAAAATCGCCCGGCACGGTCATCGTCGTCATCGGCGAATCGGCCTCGCGCAACTACATGAAGGCCTTCACTAAGGACTACGCCTACGACGACACGCCGTGGCAGAGCCAGCAGAAAGCAAATCCTGACTTCCTCTTCTTCCAGAACGCCTACTCCTCGTGGTCGCAGACCGTGCCGGTCCTGCAGCGCGCCCTGACGGAGCAGAGCCAGTACAACGACAAGGAGTTCTTCAACTCGGCCTCCATCCTCGACGTCGCCAAGAAGTCGGGCTACGACACCTACTGGTTCAGCAACCAGGGACGCTACGGCCAGTACGACAGCGCCATCACGCTCGTCGCCAAGACGGCCGACCACGCAGAGTGGACCGACGACTCCTACAACTTCTCCGACAAGTACGACGAGACCCTCTTGCCGTACCTTACACAGGTCGACCCAGCCAAGAACAACTTCATCGTCCTGCACATCATGGGCAGCCACATCTACTACAACAACCGCTATCCGGAGAGCTTCAACAAGTTCCAGGGCGAAGAGGGCAGTTCGACGATGACGTCAGAAGCATCGTACGCAAACAGCATACTCTACACCGACTACATCCTCTCGCAGGTCTTCGACTACGCCAAGAAGAACCTCAACCTGCAGGCGATGGTCTACTTCTCCGACCACGGCGAGAACCTGACGATCTCCCACAACCCAGACGTCTTCAGCTTCGACATGGTCCGCATCCCGATGTGGATCTACCTCTCGCCTTCGTACCAGTCGGCCCTGCCAGGACGCACCGCCGCTCTCAGGAGCCATGGGAGCCGCTACTTCACGAACGACATGCTCTACGATACGATCTGTGGCCTCCTCAACGCCCCGTCGGAGCGCTACGACCCCGGCCAGGACTTCACGAGCACGTCTTACCGCTTCAACCGCGACAACTTGACGACCATGCTCGGCCAGTACAAACTCTCCACCGACCCGGACGGCAATCCGGAACAGTGATATACCGACAAGAACAGGCCCTGCCGCAATGCGACAGGGCCTGTTTATGTCAAAAAACCGCCCTTTTAGGACGTTTTTTTGCGTATCGCAGAAAAGCGAGTATACTTTAAATTAAGACAAGATATTCGAAAGGATGTGACTCCATGCTGCGTATCGCCATCTGTGATGATCAGCCGGACCAGATTCAATCCATCCGACGCTCATCTGAGACGTATTTCCAAAATAAACACGACACGGTGTCCTATGAAACATTTGATAAATCCTTCTCCTTCGTTGATGCAATCGAACAGGGCGCTGTCTTTGACATCGTCCTGCTCGATGTCTGCATGCCGGGAATCCTCGGCACGGAGGTCGCCTGCGAGCTACGCAAGTACAACAGCAGCACGGAAATCATCTTCCTGACGACGAGCGATGAATTCGCCGTGGACGCCTTTGCGGTCAAGGCCACGGACTACCTGCTGAAGCCCTTCACGCAGAGCCAGTTCAACAAGGCGATGGACCGGGCCATCTCGTTCATCCGCCAGCGCAACAGCGCCAAAATCGTGCTGCGGCTCGTGGGCGGTGGCATCTGCATTGAGGAAATCGCACAGATCCTCTACTTCGAGAGCAGCGGCCACATCCTGCGGGTCCACCTGGCAGACGGCACGGTGCTCGAGACGCGCAAGTCCGGCCAGGAGATGAAGGATGCGCTCGACAAGATCGCGCCGGGGCAGTTCGCCTCGCCGAACAAGGGCTACCTCGTCAATCTCGCCGCCGTCCACATGATCAAGTCGGACTACGTGGAGATTGCCGGGCAGGAGATTCCGCTTGGCAAGCGCAAGTACCGGGAATTCCAGGAACTCTACTTCCAATTCATGTTCTCGGTGAAGCAGGCATGATGCCGTCATGACGATGCGGGGAGCGGTATCTGGAGGTAGGTCGTGAACCAGCCTTCTTTCTGCTGGCAGAAGACAGTGGCGCCGTACTTGTCGCGGAAACGGGCCAAGGACTTCATGCCAAGGCCATGTCCCTTGACATGCGTCACGGGCAGGTCTTCCTCGTCGAACTCGACCGCCTTGTCAAAGCGGTTCTTGACGAGGAGGTTGATGACGCCGTTCTGGCACATCGTCATGACGACGATGTGGCGCGCCGATGGCGGCTGCTTCTGGCTCACGATCAGGGCATTCTCTACGAGGTTCGAGAGCACGATGGAGAGGTCACTGCTGCAGAAGAGCTCTTCCGGCAGGTCGATGGTGGCCGTCACGGGGATGGAGAGCTCCTTGGCGCGTGCAAAGTAGACTGTCAGAGCCGCGTTGATCAGGGTGTTCTTGCAGTACTGCGGCAGCTTCGTGCGGCTGAACTGCGCACCGAGCGCCTCGATGTACGCCAGCGCCCCCTCGCGGTCGCGATGGCGCACGAGCTCGAGCAGATGGTCGATGTGCTGCCGCTTCTTCTCGTAGAGGACAGCCATGCGCTGCCGTGACGTCTCTGACAGTTTCACATAATGCGCCGTTGACACGAGCTGCTGCTGCAGCTCGTGTTCTTTTTCGAATACCTGCAGCTCGCGGTAGACCTCGCGCTGACCGCTGCGGATGCTGGCCATGAGCAGGACGATGACGAGGAGCAGCATGAGGCGCGGCAGCAACAAGTCAAGGATCTTCTCCTGGGAATCGAGAAGGCTCAGGTAGAGCGACTCGGCGGCGAGCAGCACGGGGATCAGTGTGATGATGCGCCAGTAACGGCGCGTCGAGGCCACTTCGAAGTGACGGAATATATTGGTGAAGAAGCGCAAGAGGAACGGGAATGCCAGAAGAGACAGCGCGCTGTAGAGCAGGATCTGCTCGAAGTAGAGACTCGGCAGCGGCCTGTCCGGGTAGAGGTTCAGAAGGATGGCGCGTGTGACCGTGTAGATGATGCCCGAGAACAGGATGCGGAAGGCCGCGATGAAGATATGGCCCGCCCAGAAGCGGCGCGTGAAGCAGAAGGCCAGCGCGAACTGGGGAATCCAGACGAGGTAGCCGAGCAGCCAGTAGGCGATCTGGCGCGACGGGAAGACAGCTAAAGAGACAATCACCGTGATAAGGCCCGTCTCCAATACGACGAGCAGGCACCAGACGAGGGCGAGCTGCTTTTGCTGCGCGACGGTCAGGAAGCGGCGGAACGGCAAGATCTGCAGGAGCGCGAAGGGCTGCAGGATCAGGACGTAGACCGCGGTGATGCCCACTGTCATCATGTCAAAGCTCATCGTCTCTCCACCTTCTTCCTCATGGCCATCAGCTGCCGCTCAGCCTCATCGCAGTGGCCGCTCTCGATGAGCTCGGCCAGCATGCGCAGCTGATGGCGGCTGTCGTGGCGCATGATGGCGAGCTTCTGCTGCTCCTTTTGCATGGTATCCGCATAGTCGTGAATCTCGCGGAGCTGCTCCTGCATCTTCAGGCTGCGTTCCTTCGCCTGGAACATGCAGCGGATCTGCTGGAAGCCGCTGCGCACGGAGATGACGAGGATGACCGCGATGATGACGAGGATGACCCGGCTCACCAGCATGTAGAGGTGAATGCCCGAGAGGTCCTCGACCTGCTGGAGCAGGTCCGCATAGCCCATGCTGCCCTGGTAAAAGACGAGGGTCAGCGGCACAAAGCCGAGGTACTTCCAGAAAGCAGCCGTCGGCTTCCCTCTCAGCAGTTGCTCTCGCGTGAAGAGCTTGCCGAGCAGCCATATCATCCCCGGGAAGCTCAGCAGCAGCAAGCCGAGGTAGCATAAGAAGTACAGGCTGGCAAAGTAGGTCGTCTGCATCCAGATCTGCTTCAGGAGCAGGACTGTCACCGTGTGGAGGAAGACCGCGTAGATGCCCTGTATCCCGAGCACGAAGAAATGGCGGAACCAAAACGGGCGTATCGTGAACACCAGCAAAAAGAAGTGCGGCCAGTAGCAGATGAAGTAGAGCTTGTGGAAGGCACTTCCCGCCATCGGCGCCAACCCCGACGCGAAGAGCGCCGTGACGAGCAGGAACTCGATCGCGAAGATGATGAGATGGCCGACGATGAGGATATGCTGCTCGCGCGGCGTTGCGATGACCCGGAACGGATGGTAGCGCAGATAGGCCATCGGCAGCAGCGAGATGCAGAACAAGAATACGGTGAGCAAAAAGATCCCCCTATCGCAAATTATTCCAAGTCAGGACCACCAGAGCGGTCTGTCAGCCCTGCTCGACGCCGCTGCCGTCGAAGTGCGGCACGAATTTCGTATCGGCTGTGCGGCCCTGCTGCACGTAGCAGTGCGTAATGCCGAGCGTTAGAGCGTGGTCGACGACCGACTGATACTCAAACGTCGTCAGGCGGCGGTTCATGCCCTTGTGCTCTGCCGCCCGGTACATTGGCGTGTACTGGTTCATCAGGGAAATCTGCACCGTATCGCCGAATGTCTTGTAAATCCAGTCGAGAACGCGCATGCTCTCGTGGCGGTGGCCCGGCAGCACGAGATGGCGGATGATGACGCCCTTCTTGAGCTGGCCGTCCGGCGCAAACTGCAGCGGGCCGACTTCCTCGTACATGCGCCGGATGGCCTTTGTCGCGACGGCGAAGTAGTCGGGTGCGAGCGAGTACTCGCGCGCACTCGCCTCATCGGCGTACTTGAGGTCCGGCAGGAAGATGTCGACCTGGCCGCGCAGCGCCTCGATCGTCTCCTCTGTCTCATAGGCACCGGAGTTGTAGACGACGGGCAGGTGGAAGCCCTGCTCCCTGGCCATCTCGAGTGCATGCAGGATCTCCGGCACGTAATGCGTCGGCGTCACGAGGTCGAGCGTCGCCGCACCGCGCGCCTGCTGCTCGAGGAAAATCGCCGCAAGCCGCTCATCCGTGACTTCATAGCCAAAGCCCTCATGCGAGATCTCGTGATTCTGACAGAAGCAGCAGCGCAGGTTGCAGTACGAGAAGAAGACCGTGCCCGCACCGCGCCCATCGGCGCCTGTGAGACATGGCTCCTCCCACTTGTGCAGCGAGACGAGCGCGATGCGCGCCTTCGCCCCTGCCCCGCAGAAGCCCGCCCGCTGCGTGCGGTCGACGCCGCAGCGGCGCGGGCAGAGCTGGCAGTCTTTCAGTGAAATCATCGTTTTTTCTCCCTTCATCGGCTCAGCGGCGCCCCTCAAGCTTCGTCTCGTCGAGAATGGCACCGTACTTCGGGCGCCACCACGAGACGCTGCGGACGCCGTTGATGTAGTCCTCCATCGCCTGCTGGTCGAGCACCGGCTCCGTGCCGTCGACAGACTCCGGCACAAGCGGCACGGTGTCTGCCTTGCCGATGGCATGGCGCGTGATGAAGAAGCCGTAGTTGACGCCCT
>ERZ779697.1047-NODE-1047-length-11346-cov-2.06208_pt1 | contig 11346 bp, 9 predicted proteins | sample MGYA00511881_ERZ779697 | MGnify/ENA primary metagenome ERZ779697 (study PRJEB29588, sample SAMEA2148105) | human gut metagenome | biome: human gut; feature: human-associated habitat; material: faeces | place: Denmark | collected 2008/2010 ... | reverse complement strand
ATTTTCTCGTTAAGCATGGAAGAGACATTGAGTTGGCTTGAAAATTCGCGCAGAGTGTCGTGTGATTTTCTACAGGTCATCATGCAGTACGGCCCGTTTGATTGTGTCAAACGGGCCGTACTGCATGGTTGTTTATGCCGTTTTGCAATGCAAAACGACCGTTTTTGTAAGATTGTGACTGTCAGGTCATTGCGTGGCGTTTGCAGCCTTGTCAGCCATTCTGTGCCGCGTGGCAGTCTTCTTGCAGCCACGCGTCAATGAGTTTTCTGGCTATCGACAGCTTTTCGGGTATCTCCGGCAAGTCTGATTTGTTGAACCAAGCCCCAGCGCTCAGCTCCGAGTGCTGCAGTTTAAGCGTTCCGCTGTCGTAGTCGGCGTTGAACCCGACCATCAGTCCGCAAGGATACGGCCATGGTTGGCTGCCGAAATAGCGTATGTTCTTAATTTGCAGGCCAGTTTCTTCCATTACTTCGCGTTTCACGGCCTCCTCAAGCGTCTCGCCCGTCTCAACGAAACCAGCCACAAGTCCGAAGAAGTTGCCTTTGAAATTCTTTGCATGAACCAGCAGCACATCGTTGTCGCGGTGCACCAACACAATGATTGCCGTCGACAGTTGTGGCCATACCTCGTTGCCGCATTTCACGCATTTTTTGCTTATGTCCGTGTGCTTCTCCATTTTAGACCCGCATATTCCGCAATACCTGTTGTGCGCGTCCCAATACAGTAGCTCCTCACATTTGCCGGCCTTCACGTAAAGTTCGTAAGTCAGTTTGTAGTAGCTTTTTCTAAGTCCGCACAGTTCAAGCCTTCCGTCGCCGGTCTCCGGCGAGTCCAGTCTGTATGTCTTTGCTGTCGTGCCGTCTGCGTATGCTACGTCAAGCATGGCCATCTTTCCGTCAGTTGCAGTAGGCGGTTCTTCTCTGTAGGGTATTGAATACGTTCCGTCGTCCTGTCGTTCCAACAGCAAGTCGTTGCCGTAGAATGCAAAATAATAGTGCTTCATCGTTTCGTTTTGTTTTGTGTTCGTCTTTCGTGATTATTGTCAAAGATGGTTGGGCGTCATGGCTGTGAGCCCGATATGAGGCGCCTGTCGCGCTCGATGGCTCGGCCGGCCCATTCCAGGGGCACAAAGCGCCAGTTGTTGTTGGCCCTTGGCGTGATTGTGCCCATGCGTTCTATTTCCTCCATGAGGCACTGGCGTTGGTCTTTGGTGCTTTGCCATACGATGCGCCGGGGCAGTTCTGTGGTGGGTATGCCGGCGCCCTTGGTCAGCAGTTCGCCGCCCCCATTGCCGCGGTAGCTGTTCATAGCCACCGTGTACCATGCGCTGTAGTCAAACATGCCGCCGCCCGACATGCATTTGACGTTAATCCTTTCACCGGCAGGTTTCGTCACGTCCACATCGTAATCTATGCCGGCCGCGCTGTCAAAATTGAATGTAAGGTTTTTGAACCTGTATCTCACTTTGCCAGCTTTCGTCTCCTTTTCCATCAGCATTATGTGGTCTTCTTCCGACGCCATAGTGCCCACCCATAGCCCATAGCTCATTTCAAGGTAGTCTTTTATTTCGCGCCCGGTCATCTTGACTACATATATTTGGTTTTCATATCTGTACAGTTTAAACATGTCGCTTACTCTGATGTCGCCTTTTTCAATCTTGCTGTTGAACGACAATGGTGCATTGAACGATATGTCGGCATGCGTTATGGCAAGCTGCAAGTTGTGTATCAGGTCGGTGAATGGCGCACACCCGAAGAAACAGTCGTTGGTGTTGATGCTGCTTTCAATCAGTCCGATGCGCCGGCGGCAAAAGTCGTTTGTCTCGTCCCGGGCTTGTCGGAAATGCATTTCAAAGCCAACGTCGGCGCGTTCATGGGTTATGTCGACAATTTCGCCGGTTATCCTCTTGCTTGAGATTTTGTTGCCGGCCTTCTCAACCTTTATTTCCGCCGAGGCCACGGCCCTTGCGTCGCACGAGGGGTTGAGGCAAACCACACTGCTGTTGTCACCGTTGCAAATTGTAGCCTGCCTTGTTGTGTGGTCGTGTCCAAAGAAAATCACGTCGATGCCTTCCACCTGGTGGGCCACCCGTTCAACCTCGTCTTCATTGCAGTGGGTGGTGCTTATGCCTCCGTCCCATCCACTGTGAAACAGTCCGATGGTCAGGTCGGGGGCTTCCTTTTCCCTGATCAGCTTCACCCATTTGCTGGCCGAGTCGGCTATGCTCTCGAAGCGCATGCCACTCCACAGGCTCTCGTTGAGCCAGTTGGGCACCGCCGGAGTCACCATTCCGAGAATGGCAATCCTTATGCCCTGCCTTTCAATCATGGTGTATGGCTTGAAATACGGCTTGCCGCTTGCTGTGTCAATGATGTTTGCCGCTACGACCGGGCAATTGGTTTCGCCAGCCCATTTGTCATATACGCCGTGGCCGGTTTCTATGTCGTGGTTGCCAATGGTGCAAGCATCGTATCCCAGGTAGTTGAGCATTTGCGAAGCAATGTTCGTTGACTGGGGCTTTATCGAGTTGAAATAGTTGCATATGGGCTGCCCTTGCAGTATGTCGCCATTGTCAATGAGTATCAGGTTGCTGCCATACTTGGCCCTTTCCTTCTTGACATAAGAGCAAACCCTGGCCAAAGAGCCCGGGGTGGGGCGCTGTTCGATGAAGTCGTATGGCAGGAAGAAGCCATGCACGTCGCTTGTGGCGATGATTTTCAGGTTGATAGTTTCTTCGTTTGTCATGTCCGCAACTGTCATTCGAGCAAGAAGTTGAGTATGCCTTGCATTATCGACTGCCGTTTTTCGGCGTCTTTTATGCATTCAAGCGGGAAGCCCATGGCAAACGAACGGTAGTCGGCACCGCGGTAGGCAACCCCCGCATCGCGCCCGTCGGGATAGCGCATGGCGGCAAATGCCGGCCAGATGGGGCGCAGCACTTCGGGCGAGGCCACGCTGTAGTGTTGCTCGTTTAGCGTGTCGTATATCTGCATCGTGATGCTGAGCCCGTAGACCGAGCCACCGCGCGTGCGGCTGTTGCCTGTGTATTGGAATTTCAGAATGTCGGCCAGAAACTGCTGTTCTGCCGGTTTTTGCATGTCGCTGCCCATGTATGCTCCGCTGGCCAACACCGCTCCGCCGCGCGCGGTATAGTCTTTCAGCTGGCTTTGCATCATGGTCGAGAACGTCTTGTAGTATTTCAGGCTGTGCCCGTCGTTGCGCTCCAGTCCCAGTATAAGGTCTACCATCTGGTAGTGTGACAGGTTTACGCTTCCGCTTTCGACGGCTTCGTCAGAGCAGCTTGCAATGTTGTAGCGTTTGTTTGCCATGATTGCCTCGGCATGGCAACGCACATAGTCCATGTCGTTGCCCGCCATTACCATCCCGCTGAAGTCGTCGTTGCTCCAGCCAAGGCCGCTTTCGTCTTCAATGCCCATCTTGTCGCGGTCGAAGCAGACCTGCCGGCCCACCCAGCCCCCGGTGCTTCCGAGCGTCACGCCCGGGTCGGCGTCGAAGTCAAAGCCTTGTTCCTCGGCGTTGTCGCGTACGGCAGGCGAGGCCAGGCGCTGGAATCCGTTGACGATAAGTATGCTTTTTTCTGCCCCGGGGTTGTACATGGCGCACAGCACTTCGGTTGGGAAGCTCTTGCCGCCGCGCGTCACTGCCGCCACGCGGAAACTGTAGAGCACGCCAGGGTCGAGCTTCACAGTGTGGCTGTTCTTGCCTCTGATGTATGTGCCGTTGTCGAAGTCACTGTGCCCGTAGCTTGTGTACACTATGTAGCCCGTGGGGTGTGACGTGGCTTCCTGCGGGTCGTCTACCGGCTGCCATCTCAGTGTGGCTTCGCCTTTGCCCGACACTTCGATGCTGAAGTTCTGCGGTGTCAGTGGCGTCACGGCGTAGGGGCGGCCGTGTTGTTCTGATATATAGCGCAGGATGGTCTTGTATATGGAACGGGCAAGGGTGAACTTGAAGTTTGGGTCTTGCCCGTAGCGCATGTCGGGAAAGTTCTGGTGCGACATTGTTTCAAGTATTGCGCTTGGCACTCCGGGCACCCTGGTTTCCGAATAGTTCTTGTCGAGCAGGTCGCGCTTGCTCCAACTGCCGTATTTGTATTGCAGGTCGCGCGTGGTGTTCGTAAGCAATGCCTCGGCCAGGTCGCGTGAGGCTAAGCGTGATATGCCTGCATTTAGCCTGCCGCCGTTGAACCTTGTCGTGCAGATGGCGAGCGAGCCGATGAGCCCCACGCCGTCTTTGGCGTACCCGGCGTCGCTGTGTATTGCCAACGAAAGCTCGAACGGCACCTTCTTTCCGTCGGTTGTGGGCATGTAGCATGAGCCTCCGCCAAGGTAATTGGTCATGAACGACCTCACGTTTATGTCGTCGGCATAGTCGTTTGTGCCATTGCGCGAACTGTAGACCGTGTATGGCATGCCGGCCCATTGGGCATAGTAGCGTGCTCCTTCCATGCTCCGTGGCAAGCCGCTCGTCTGTCCCCCGCGCTCAATGTTGCCCATGCCGCCGCCAAAGCGCACGGCGTCTGCCGTCACGACACCGCGGCGCGAGCTTTGGTTTGTAAGCACAACGCGGTTGAACTCGTCGCTGCCTGCATCGAAATCAAACGTGCCCAAGTAGACCCAAGTGCCTCCGCCCATCTGTTGGTTGACTCGGAATTCGGTCTTCTCACCTTTGTGCCATACTGTATACCTTGCGTCGTCGACGCTGTTTTCCAGTGTCTGGTAGCTTACGTACACGGCATATCGCCCTTCTGCCGGGAAGTTGGGCTGGTATGATATGATGCTGTATCTTTTCTTGCTTCCCGTGGCTTGGGCCATGCGAGCCGTCCCGGCAACAAACGGATTCTCGCCGTCGGTATACGTGCCATTGTGCGATGCGAATCCCTTGTCGCCTGTGTTGTGCCACTCGTGCTTCGAGTTGACTTCGATGTACCGTGTCCCCTGTTGCCTGTCATCGTTGTCTACAATGACCTCATGCTTCTGCATGTCGCGTTCGCGTGGCGTAAACACAATGGCGCCGGCGTTCTCGAGCATCGGTATGAGGTAAGGTATGACGATGGTGGGGGTAAACAGGTCTTCGGTCGTTCCGAACAGTTTGGGGCGTTGCCATTTCCATTTGCCCTTGTCGGAGTCAAAGTATCGGCCATGGCTAGCCCACAAAGAGATGTGCCTGTTCTGTAGCCCGTGGGTCGGCTCTATAGGCGAAGAGGCGTTGCTCACCCATGGTTTCCCGTCGTAATCGATGTCTCCCCATAGGTTTATTTTGCCAGGTTTCCTTATTATCCTGTGCGGAACCAGGTCTTCAATGGCCATCCCGTTGGTTATGATGGTTATGGCGTATTTCCTGTACGGCTTCGGTATGGCTTTCCTGACGCGCTTGTATATGTCGGCGGTTGTCTCCTCAGAGAACTCCTGTGCGGCAAAAGTGCCGTCGGCATTGATTACCAACGTCTTCTTGTTGTTGTCGACCTTGTAGCTGAGCATCTTCGGAGCTTGCGCCAACTCTTGCTTCTTTGGCTTGTACTTTGCGAAATATGCCTCAAGCTTTTGTGCCATTTTCCGCTCTTGTTCGGCCGTTTGGGCAAATCCAGCCGCGGCCATGAGCAATGCCATGGCTATGGAAGTATATCGGATATCCATTTGTCTCTATATGTCGCCCGTGGTGAAGTTTTCCGGCTTCAGGCCCTCGAAGCGTTTGAAATACAGTTTGATTTCGCGCATCTGCCTGTCGATGTCGCCGTCAGGCATTATTGTTCGCGTGCATTCTATTAGTTTTTTCTTATAGTCGATTCCGTACAGCAGTATCGGCATGTTGGCTTTTGCGGCAATGTAATAGAACCCTTTTTTCCATTCGGCCGTGGCCGAGCGAGTGCCTTCCGGGGTGATGCAGAGTTGGAATGTTGCAGATTCGGCAGCAGTCTTGGCCAGGTTGTCTGTCATGTTTGTGTGCTTGCTGCGCCATACGGGTATGCCGCCTATTTTCCTGAAAAAACACCCTAAAGGCCAAAAGAACCATTCTTTCTTCATCAGAAAGTTGCTCTTCAGGCCTTCAGCACGTGAATACAGCAAACCAATTATAAAATCCCAATTACTTGTGTGCGGTGCCAAGCATATTATAAATTTGTCGGGGTGTGCCTCTGTAACATTGGTTGTCCACCCCATGCGCTTGAATAATATCCAGCGGCAAAGTGATTTCAGCATTTCAATGGCACTCTTATTCCGAGATTTTTATTTGGTTGATGATTTCAGAGATTTGCTCGTTGAACTTGTTGACCAAGTCGTTGAAGTATGCTTTGGCGGGCAAACCGGGTTCCGGATGGGAAATACGGCTTATGAAATCGCTCTCTGTCTTTATCAGGGTGTGCATCAGCGCCTCTGCACATTCTTTCTCTTTTGGGGTTCCGTACAAAGATACTGCAACGCATTCTGCGAAGATGTCCAGGCAGGTCTGCTTGATTTCTCTTTTCAATGTTCTTTTGTTTGGCATGATTGTGTTTCCTCCTTGCTTAATTAGTCCAGTTATTCTTTCTTTCGTCAAAGATACTGTTTTTATCTCTACGTGCAATGGTTTTCTATGAAAAAAATATTAAAATATCGTTATTGGCTACTATTCGCAAAGTGATTCTGATTATTATTGCTTACTTTTGCACATCGAAAAAGGATACATATCATTTCGTAAACAATTTAAATATGGAAAAAAGTGCTTTGCAGAAAGAGAGAGCTGCATACCAGCCAAAGTTGCCGAAGGCTCTTAACGGAGCAGTAAAAGTTAAGGAGGGCGCTCCTACACAGAGCGTGGATAACCAGGAAGAGATAAAGAACTTGTTTCCCAATACATATGGTATGCCGGTTGTCGAGTTCGTTGAAAGTGATGAACCGAACAACAAGAGGATTAACGTAGGCGTGATTCTCAGCGGCGGCCAGGCCCCCGGCGGACACAATGTGATAACTGGGCTGTTTGACCAGATTAAGAAACTAAACCCGGAAAACCGCCTGTACGGTTTCATCTTGGGGCCCAATGGCTTGGTGGAGCACGACTACATGGAGCTGACCAAGGAGATTGTTGACGACTACCGCAACACCGGCGGTTTCGACATGATTGGCTCTGGGCGCACGAAGCTCGAGGAGGAAGAGCAGTTTGAGAAAGGTCTTGAGATACTCCGTGAGCTTGACATCAAGGCCCTCGTGATAATCGGTGGTGACGACTCAAACACCAACGCATGCGTGCTTGCCGAGTACTATGCGGCCAAGAACTGCGGCGTGCAAGTGATTGGTTGCCCGAAGACCATCGACGGCGACCTCAAGAACGAGCAGATAGAGACATCGTTCGGATTCGACACAGCCACCAAGACTTACTCTGAATTGATTGGAAACATAGAGCGCGACTGCAACTCGGCACGTAAATACTGGCATTTCATCAAGGTGATGGGCCGCAGCGCAAGCCACATCGCGCTTGAGTGCGCCCTGCAGTGCCAGCCCAACGTGTGCATCATTTCAGAGGAGGTGGAGAAGAACGACATGACCCTCAACCAGATTGTAGAAAACCTTTGCCAGGTGATTGCATTCCGTGCATCGCAGGGCAACCACTTCGGAACGGTCATTGTTCCCGAGGGCCTGATAGAGTTCATACCCGCCATCGGCAGGTTGATCCAGGAGCTCAACGACTTGCTGGCCGCCCACGGTGCCGAGTATAAGGACCTGGATGCAGACGCGCAGCGTGAATACATCATCGCCCATCTCTCCAAGGAGAACGCCGCTACATTCGAGACGCTTCCCGCCGACGTTGCCGCGACCCGCACGGAAACGTTCAGGTTTCGCTCATCGAGACAGAGAAGCTGCTTTCAGACATGTGCGCCGCAAAACTCGAGAAATGGAAGGCTGAAGGCAAGTTTGTGGGCAACTTTGCCGCACAGCACCACTTCTTCGGATACGAAGGCCGTTGCGCTGCGCCCTCAAACTTCGACGCCGACTACTGCTATGCACTCGGAACGAGCGCCGCTCAGCTCATTGCCAACGGCAAGACGGGCTACATGGCCATCGTGAAGAACACAACCCGCCCGGCAGAAGAGTGGGTGGCCGGAGGCGTGCCAATCACCATGATGATGAACATGGAGCGTCGCAACGGCAAGATGAAGCCTGTGATACGCAAGGCGCTGGTAGACCTCGATGGCAATCCGTTCAAGACGTTCGTGGGCTGCCGCGACAGGTGGGCAAAGGAAACATGCTACGTTTACCCCGGCCCTATACAGTATTGGGGCCCGAGCGAAGTGTGCGACCAGCCCACAAAGACCCTTGCTTTGGAGCACGTGAAATAATGCATTCTGTATAATCATGACATCACATGTTGTTTTTATGTACGCAAGTTGCATAAAAGCAATGTGTGATGTTTGCTTAATAATGCTATAGCCAGTCAGTATGCCGTCAACAAATTCACGCCGCAAGGGGCGGCAGCGTCCTGTCCGTAGGCCTGCATCAGGCAGTTCGCGCAGGAGGTCGAAGCCTCGGTCGCTGTATTCGTGGTTGTTTCGTAAGCTGCCGGGGTGGGCGTGGCTCATCGGCGGAGGCTTGATTGTGGGGGCATACGTCTGGGCTTTCTACTACTTTTTTGTCAGTCCTTTCGGCTTCAGGTGGCGAGCGTTGTATGGCGACGCCTCTTATCCCGAAGGCTACGAGATACACGGCATAGACATAAGCCACCACCAGGGCGAGATTGACTGGGAGGTGCTAAGGAACAACGGCATGATAGACAAGTACCCGGTGCGCTTTGTCATGATAAAGGCGACCGAGGGAGCAAGCAACCTCGACAGGCGTTTCAAGGAGAATTTTCATCAGGCCCGCGAATATGGCTTTGTCAGAGGGGCTTACCATTTCTGGAGCACCACGTCGTCGGGGAGGGCACAGGCCGAGTATTTCCTGAGCAACGTGCAGCTTGAGGAGGGCGACTTGCCGCCGGTGCTCGACGTGGAGCGCAAGCCCAAAACGCAGACAACCGAGGAGTTCAAGGAGAGCGTGCTCACCTGGCTGCGCTTGGTTGAGAGGCATTACGGGGTAAAGCCAATCATATATACATACTATAAGTTCAAGATGGCTTACCTGAGCGACTCGGTGTTCGACGCTTACCCATATTGGATTGCACACTACTATGTAGACAAGGTGGAGTATAAGGGCAAGTGGAAGTTCTGGCAGCACACCGACTGCGGGCGCCTGCCGGGCATAAAGGGCTATGTTGACTTTGACATATACAACGGCAGTTACTATGACTTGCTGCGCCTGACGATAGGCAATCAGGACGACGAAGAAGACGATTCGTGGTACGACTGACATCCTCGGGCGGTCGGGCAGCTCTTTGCAGCGGCTGTTGTCTGTGGGTGTTTGCGGTGATAAACAATCCCGACAAGTTTTGCCTTTTTCGGCTGTTTAGTGCACATCTGGTCACTAAATGGCCCTTTTTGCGTTGCCATACGGCCTGTTCCGCATTGTGAAACGGGCCGTATGGCAACCCAAAACATACGGTTTTGCAACGTGCTGCCACTCAGGTAGTTGCCTGCCTGCGTCAAAGTGGAAGATAAATCTTGACATCGGGGCAGGCCATAGCGCCGTTTGGTGCATGCTGCCTGATGGCCGCCGTTAGCCTGCGGGCTATCTTTCAAACACCATGCAAGCCCATCCGTTGTCGCTGGCTGCACCAGCCTGCTTCAGTCCGAGCTCCGCGGCGCGTGTCGATATCAATCGGGCGTCTTCAGTATAGAAACCACTAAGCATGAGCAGGCCGCCCTTCTTCATCTTCGAGAAAAAACGAGGCATGTCTGCAAGCAGTATGTTGCGGTTTATGTTGGCAGCCACCACGTCAAACTCTCCGTCAACCGTGTCAAGCACATTGGCGTCGCCCTGCATGGCAGTAAACCTTCCGCCAACGTTGTTGGCCTCAGAGTTGTGGCGTGCGTTGTCAACGCTCCATTCGTCGATGTCGTAACCCACGGCACGTGCCGCGCCCAACTTCAATGCAGTGATGGCCAGTATGCCGGTGCCGCATCCGCAGTCGAGCATGGCCTTGCCTTCGAGCCTGGCGTCAAGCAGGCATGCCACCATCATCCTCGTGGTCTCGTGAGTGCCTGTGCCGAACGCCAGGCGGGCGTTAATCTCAATGGTAATGTCGAAGTGGCTTTGGGGCAGATGTCGCCCGTCGTGTATGCAGCAGCGGCTGCCAATGGTTATCGGCTCAAAGCCGTTTTCCTCCCATTGCTCGTTCCAGTCTTTGTATTCGGCATCCCTGATGGTGTAGGCAATCTTCACACCGTCCATCGGGAAGTCCTCTACAAGCCTGTCGATGGCGCCGCCATCAAATGCCCCGGTCTGCACATAGCCCCTTGTCCCGCAGTCGGTTTCTTCGAAAGCCTCGAAGCCTTCGTCGCCCGCAAGGGCCGCGATAAGGTCGCGCGCGTCTTGCATGGCATCGGCGGGAGCTGTTATCTTAAACTCAACTTCGTAGTATTTCATGATGTATTGATGTTAATTTGGCTTGCAAAAATACAAAAAATAGGCGAATCCCTACACGGGTTTAGGTTTTTTCCGTATTTTTGCATAGAAAGAACAAGTAACTTTGTAGCGCAATATGATAGTCAAAAAAAGAAAAGGAGGTTGTATATGAACAAGCTGGCAATGTTATTGGCCGTATCATTCGCGATCCCGGTCAGTGTCGCAGCCCAAGATGACATGTATTTCGTGCCGTCAGAGTCTGCCGACGCTCCTGTTAGCGAAGTGGCGGAAGAGCCCGCTCCCACGTACTATATAGGCAGTCAGCGTGATGTCGATGAGTATAACAGGCAGGGCACTTATGTGCAGCAGATAGACTCTGCTGGCAACGACATAATCGACTTCGACGGCACTGTTGGCGTTTACCCCGACAGCCTGCGTGACTATGAGTGCACGCGGCAGATGAGCCGTTTCGACGACTACTCGTGGTTCGAGCCTTACTGGGCCGGCTACAACGACGGCCGCTGGGACTCGTGGTGGTGGAACGATCCGTGGTATTACGGTTACTGGTATTCGCCGTGGTATTATTCCGGATGGTATCATTACCCGTGGCATTACTATAGTTGGTACCCGCATCACCACTACTGGTATGCCGGCTCATATTACCGGCCTTACCGCGGAATCACCGGCACGTCAAACCACGGATATGTCAGCAGGGGCGGACGTTTGTCGGGAGGCAACGGCTTCCGGGGCTACAGGGGCAACCGCGGCAACACTGTGAGCACGAGCCGCCGGCCATCGACCAACTTCAGCGGCAACCGCTCGTCGAACAGGGTGACCACGACAACCACGCGCA
>ERZ779697.1046-NODE-1046-length-11368-cov-3.38752_pt1 | contig 11368 bp, 14 predicted proteins | sample MGYA00511881_ERZ779697 | MGnify/ENA primary metagenome ERZ779697 (study PRJEB29588, sample SAMEA2148105) | human gut metagenome | biome: human gut; feature: human-associated habitat; material: faeces | place: Denmark | collected 2008/2010 ... | reverse complement strand
CGGGCTTTTCAATGGCCGGGCCGGAGGTGATGCGGATCTGCACGCCCATCTCCTGTGCCACGATGCCGGCCAGCGTGGTTTTGCCCAGGCCCGGCGGGCCGTAGAGGAGGACGTGGTCCAGGGCTTCCTTGCGCAGTTTGGCCGCTTTGATGAAGACTTCCAGGTTTTCCTTGACCTTCGTCTGGCCAATATATTCTTTTAAATAATGAGGCCGCAGACTGTACTGCCAGGAATCTCCCGGCAGATCTGCCGTCTCGATGATGCGGTTTTCTTCCATTCTTACCTCCTACGCCCCAAAACTTTCAGCGAGGCGTTGATCAAGGCTTTTAAGGTCGTGCAGTGCTGTGCTTCGGCTTCGATGACGGGCAGGGCTTCGGCTTCGCTGTAGCCAAGGCCCGTCAGGGCCAGGAGGGTATCGGCGATGATGCCCGATGCGCCGCTGCTGCCGCTTACAGGCGCGGTGCCTGCGTCTTCTGCGACGGGGCCGATCTTATCCTGCAGTTCCAGGACGATGCGTTCGGCCGTCTTCTTGCCGATGCCGGGCATCTTGGTCAGGCCCTTGATATCCTTCTTATGGACGGCGAGGCGGAAACTGTCAGCCGTACCGGCACTGAGGATGCCCAAGGCCACTTTCGGACCGACGCCGTTGACGCCGATGAGCAGCATGAAGAGGTCGTATTCGTCCTGCGTGGCAAAGCCGTAGAGGACGATGGCGTCTTCGCGGACGCTCATGTACGTATAGAGCAGGGCTTCCTTCCCTACGGTCAGCCCGTCCAGGGTCGAGGCCGGCGCGTAAGTCCTGTAACCGACGCCGTGGACGTCGATGAAGCAGGAATTGGTGAAGATGTGGCTGATGATGCCTTTTAAATAGCCGATCATAACTGTACCTTCCTTTTCAGACTCATGGAATGGCTGGAATAAATGGCATAAATCGCCATGGCCAGGCCGTCGGCAGCATCGTCGGGCTTGATCTTCTGGCGGATGCCGAGCAGGCGCATGGTCATGTCGATGACCTGTTCCTTCGTGGCCCGGCCGTAGCCCGTGACGCCCTGCTTGACCTGGAGCGGCGAAAATTCCAGGATTGGGATGCCCGCCTGCTGGGCTGTAAGCAGGATGATGCCCCGCGCCTGACCGACGGTGATGGCCGTCGTCACGTTGCGGTTGAAAAAGAGCTGTTCCACGCCGATGACGTCGGGCTTATATTTCTTATATAACTGATTGAGGCCGTCAAAGAGCATGACCAGCCGTTCGGCATCCGTATGGTCCGGCGTCGTCTGTATCGTCCCGTAAGTCACGGGCTTGAGGCGGCTGCCGTCGGCATCGATGACGCCGAAACCGCAGATTGCCGTCCCCGGATCGATTCCCATGGCACGCATCTTCTCATCCCCCTTTATCATAAATAGACTAATGTTCATTATAACATGAAACAAGGAAGCGCGGCAAGAAAGTTTGCAGCAAAAAGAGCTGTCGCATTAAGCGGACAGCTCTTTTCGTGGTTCGTTTGGCGTGGTTCGTTTGCCGAAAATTCTTGCAGCGCCAAGAATTGTTCGTTGTTCAATTTTGTAATGTCTCAATATTGAGGCCGCTGAAGATACTTTCTTTGGCAATCCGCAGGACCCCCGTCAAGACGGCGAAATCAAGGGATGGATTGGTCTTCAGGGCAGCACTGAGGAAATTGCGCATAAAAGCGATGCAGTCCTCATAAAAACCGTGTCCCCAGGCCTGTTGGACCGGAATATCGTATTCATCCAGAAGAAGGACGACAGGTTGCTGATAATAGCGCTGCATCATATCCATCAGGCACCGCAGGGCTTCTTCCATTTCGACAGGCGTCCCCTGACCGTCGTGGATGCGCTGGAAGTATTTTCGTTCAGCTCGTGAAAAACCGGGAACCTCCAGTAAATAAGCGTAACGGTCGTATAAATCGCTGAGAAAATACAAAAAGCCTGTTCGTATACTTTTATTATATCGTATACGAGCAGGCTTATTCAAATGAAAGGCTTATCGCCAGTTTTTCTCGATATCTTCATCTTCCTCATCATCGGCAACGACGCCGATGATATTGGCCTTGGTGTCGATGATGCGGCTCAGGGACTGGTCGTAGCGGCGCACGGCCAGGGCTGAAGCGATGAGGCCGACGAGGCCGCCGACGACGGCTGCCGTGCCGGTGCCGATAAAGAGATAGCCTAAGGCCGCCACGGCCAGGAGCAGGACGACGGGCATGATGAAGCAGACAAAGGCGCCGGAGACGAGGTGGGAATCGTCGACTTCATAGCGGACATGGTCCCCTTCGGCAGCGCCGATAGTATTATAAGCCAGGAGTTTGACGTGATCTGCCGCCGCGCAGGCACTGCAGGCCACATAGAGCGAATCCCGGCTGACCCGGACCTTCGCCAAACCATCTTCCTTGATTTCTTCAATAAAACCTTCACCGATACGCATAAGCGGACCTCCTCTCAGAGTTCAATCAATAACTATTATTTGTTACGTTCATTATAGCATATGTGATTGTTTTTATCAAGATAGTATGAGTACCATTCACAGGATACCTTTTTCATTTATAGCCGTTAGGGGTTTGCAGCGCAAGGGCGCCCACGTGGGGCGCCCCTACTACCCTACCCGGATACCTGCCAGCACCTCTGTTCACGCTGCCCGCAGCATACCCCGTACGATGTGTTTGCGGCAGGACTGGTAGACGAAGGTCAGGACGATGGCCGTGAGGAGCCAGCTGGTGGGATAGGCCATCATGAGGACGATGAATTCGTGATGACTGGCAAAGACCGTGTAGAGCCAGGTGATGCGGACGCCGCAGATGCCGACGAGGACGACGATGGCCGGCGGCAGGGAATAGCCGTAGCCGCGCAGGGAACCGGACATAATGTCGATGATGCCATTCAGGTACATCGTGCCGCCAATCCAGAAAAGTCGCGTCGTCCCTAAGGAAATGACCTGAGGATCGCTGTTGAAGAGCGAAATGAGATCCGGCGCAAAGAAGAGGACCGGCACGGTGACCACGATGAGGAAGGCCGCTTCGACGGCGAAGGCCACTTTCGTGATGCGGAAGCAGCGGCGCAGATTGCGGGCGCCGTAGTTCTGGCCGACGAAGGTCGTCGTCGCCTGGCTGAAACCGTTGACGAAGCAGTAGATATTCGCTTCGATGATGAAGCCCGCTGCCGAAGCCGCCATGGCTTCCGTGCCGAGGCCGTTCAGGGACGACTGGATGAGGACGTTGGAGACGGCAAAGACCATGCCCTGGATGCCTGCCGGCAGACCGATGCGGATGATGCGGTGCAGTTCCTCCCGGGAAAAGCGCATGCGGTGCCGTTCCAGGCGAATACGGTCCGTCGTTTTGCAGAGGAGCACCAGGAGGATTAGGGAATTGACGGCAAAAGAAAGGACTGTCGCCCAGACGACACCGAGGAGGCCGAAATCAAAGACCGTGACCGAGAGCAGGTCCAGGACGATATTCACAATATTGGCGATAATCAAACTGTGCAGGGGCGTCTTGCCGTCGCCGCAGCTGCGGAAAATAGCCGCTTCAAAGTTGTAGAGCGACAAAAAGGGCAGTCCCAGGAGAAAGACGCGCAGATAGCTTTCAGCCACGGCAAAGACATCGGCCGGCACTTCAAGGATCCAGAAGGCCGGATAGACGATGAGCTCGCCGACGACGGTCATCAGGAGGCCGAGGCCGAAAGAGAGGAGAATCGCCGTCTGGACTGTGGCCTCTACCTTTTCATCGCGGCGGGCGCCGAGGTATTGGGCGATGGTGACATTGGCCCCCAGGGAAATGCCCATCAATAAAGTGACAAAAAGGCTGACCACAGGCATGTTGTTGCCTACGGCAGCCATGGCGCTCTTGCCGACGAAGCGCCCTAAGATAAAGACATCGGCACTGTTGAAGAGCTGTTCAAAGAGCCCCATGAGGCCGATCGGCATGGCAAAGAAAAAGAGCTTGTCCGCAATAGAGCCGTGCAGCATATCGATACTGCGGCCCTTGGATTTCCCTTTTGAGTTCTGTATTTTTTGTTCCATATATTCTCCATCACATCAAACATCAAATGTTAAACCTCAAATATTATAACATAACTCTAAATTTCTGCAATGTTCTCAGTCGTGGCGGATGAGGAGGTCGATGCCTTCGTTTTTGTAGGTCGTGTAGATTTCTTTGATGAACTGGTGCTTGAGGACGGCTTCATCGACGATGTTGCGGATGCGCAGGATGACGTTGAAGGAAATGCCGTATTCCCCCATCTTGTCGTAGCGGACGAGGGGCTCGAAGCCCGTGACGCCGTATTCGCTGTGTTCGAGAATGTGGCGGGCCACGCCAAGGGTGACGTCTTCGACATGCTGCAGGTCATTACCGTAGGTAATGGTCAGGGGAATGGCAATCGTACATTCTGCCAGGGGCTGTTCGTAGTTGGTCAGCGTCGCCGTGGCAATGCTCTTGTTCGGCACGATGACCATGTTCCCCGTCGCCGTGCGGATTGTCGTATTGCGCCAGTTCATGTCGACGACGCGGCCCGCTTCGCCGCTGGCCAGACGGATGTAGTCGCCCATGTGGACCTGCTTGGAGACGAGCGTCGTAATGCCGGAAAAGAGGTTGGCCAAGGTATCCTGCAGGGCCAAGGCCGATGCTAAACCGCCGGCGCCGAGGGCTGTCAGGAGCGGTGAAATGGAAATGCCGTAGGAACTGAGGATGAAGAGAATGCCCACCATGTAGACGCCAAGGTCGACGACGGTCGTCAAGATGGACGTCGTCGCCGCCTTATCACCGCTCTTGGATAGCTTGTCTTTTAAGAAAGACGATACCGTATGGGCGCAGAAGAAAGTCACCGTAATGATGACGACACTGTGATAGTGATAGGACAAGATATTTTGGACGAAGTTAGGCAGATTCAGGATATCCTTGGTCAGCTGAATGCCTAGGAGGATGCCCAGCAAGGTCGGCATGAAGCGGAAGACATTGCGCCAGCTGTCACGAGACACTTTCGTCACACGGCTGAGCACTTCGATAACGACCCGGAAGACGCCGTGCAGGATAATGATGCCGATGAGGATGAATAAAAGAAAAGCCAGAAAATGCACGTGCGGCCCGCCATATTCCATTTCATGGGAAAAAGTATTCACAATCGAATCCATAAAAAAGCCTCCTCCGAAGCAAAAAAGCTAACATAATAATGGTTTATTATACTTCGGAGAAGGTAAAACAACAATACAGCAATCGTTACAATTCCATGTCATTTTGCCATCGACGCCGGTCTTGTCGGCAATGACTGGAAGTCGTATACTAAAGAAAATCCATCCTACAGGAGGATACCCATGGAAATACGAACGCAGCAATACTTCCTGGCCGTCGCCAGGGAACAGAATATGACCGGTGCGGCGAATATAGCCGTCACCGTCTCATGTCTCGCAGCCTGGAAAAAATACCAGTTCCTGTCGCCGACGTGCGAAGCCTTTTTGAAAGGCCTGAAAGAAGAGATTTATCTACCAGGAAAGGATTGATAATGATGTTAGATTTACGGGTACTCAATTATTTCCTCACCGTCGCCCGAGAAGAAAGCATTACCCACGCAGCCGAAGCCCTGCACTTGTCCCAGCCGACACTGTCGCGGCAGTTGCGTGACATGGAAGAGATGCTGGGAAAAGAACTGATGATCCGCGGCCCCCGTCGCATTACGCTCACCGAGGAAGGCCTATTCCTGAAAAAGCGGGCTGAAGAAATCCTGTCTTTAGCCAGCCATACGGAACAGGAACTGCGCAGTGACGATACGGAACTAAACGGAAACATCCGCATCGGTTCGGCTGAATCCGACAGTGTCCGCTTCATCATGCAGACTGCCCATAAACTGCAAAGCCACTACAAGAACCTCCATTTCCACGTTACCAGTGGCGATGGACAGGCCATCATGGAAGCCCTCGACAAAGGACTCATCGACGTCGCCGTCGTCTACGGTCATGTCGATACGGAAAAATATGAGGTCCTGCCCTGCCCATACACCGATCACTGGGGCCTTCTTTTGCAGCGCAGCCACCCGCTGGCAGCCAGGGAGGCAATCCGGCCACAAGATTTATGGTCGGAAAATCTCATCCTGTCCCAGCAGGTATTGCAAGCCAACAGCCATGGCAATAAATTGCAGACATGGATAAAAAAGCCCTTTGCCGAATTGAACATCCAGGCAACCTACAATCTGGCCTATAATGCATCCCTCATGGTCCGCGAAGGGCTGGGGTCCTGCATCATGTTGGAAAAAATCATCAACGTGCCACCCTATGACCCGGCGCTCTGCTTCCGCCTCTTGGACCCGTTGTTGGAGGATACCCTGTTCATCGTATGGAAACGATTCCAATTATTCTCCAAAGGGACCCAGCAATTCATCCATCTCTTGAAAGAAGAGGCAGAAAAAATACGCCAGCTATAAAACCTCACTGTTCAATGTTTTTGATAAAGTGAGCCGGTACGCCGCCGACGACAGTATACGGTGGGACGTCCCGGTTCACGACGGCACCGGCTGCGACGATGGCATAACGGCCGACAGTGACCCCAGCTGTTATGGTCGCATTAGCCCCAATCCAGACGCCTTCATGCAGGACGATCCGGCCCGGCATGAGCTCACTCCGTTTATCCGGGGCTGGATGATGATTGAGCGTAGCTAGGACAACATTATGTCCAATGAGGACATCATCGCCGATGAAAATACCTCCCTGGTCCTGGAACTTGCAGCCGCTATTGAAGAAGACATTCTTGCCAAGATGGATATTCTTGCCGAAATCCGTATAAAACGGTGGAAAGAAGGCAAATGTATCATCGACAGGACGGCCGATGAGCCGTGAAAAAAGTTGGCGCAGTACTTCCGGTTCATGGTACTGTGTATTGATTTCCATGAGAATCTCCTGCGCCTGTCGGCTGTAAAAGCGCATGGTTTCAATTTCGTCTGCTGTCGTACCGATGACCGGCTCCCGGCTCCATCGTTTCAAGGCTTGCGATAAAGATAACATATGAAGGCTCCTTTCTAAGGTTCTTACTTTTATTTCAAGGCATCGTCAAAAAATTGGACCAAATCGGCAAAAGGAATCTTATCCATCTGATCATATAAATCGGTATGCGTAGCCCCGGGAACAACGATTTCCCGTTTCGGAGCCTTCAATTTAGCATACGCCGCATCGGCAAAGTATTTCGAGTGAGCTTTCTCACCGGTAATGAGCAGGACCGGACGCGGGCTGATTTCATCAATGTGTTCCATGAGAGAGAAGTTGAAGAATCCATACGGCGTTGTCGAATCCCAGGCCAGTGTATTGGAGTTGATGGACCGCGGATGATATGCCCGCCCTACGTAATAATCATAAAATCCTTTCACTACACTATTTGCATCGGCTGGCAGTTTGTCTGGAAACATCGTATCATGAGAAATGACATGTCCCTGCGCATCGACGGCCAGTTCATGCGAGCCCGGGATAGCTTGCCCTTCTTTGGCTTCTTTGTCCCGCATAACAGCCAAATGTTCCTTCACTTTTTCCCGCTGTTCCGGCGTATAGTAATCTCCTTGATAGTGATTGCGGATACTGTCGGACATATCATACATCGCTGAAGTTGCGACGGCTTTGATGCGCGTGTCATTGGCAGCAGCCGTCAGGGCCATACCGGACAGACCACAGATGCCAATAGCCCCTACTTTATCGGGATTGACGAATTTCAAATTACTGATGAAATCGACAGCAGCACTATAATCTTCTACAAAGATATCAGGCGAAGCCATATTACGGCGCGTGCCCCCGCTTTCTCCAGTCATGGACGGATCAAAGGCGACAGCAACATATCCGTGTTTTGCCATTTCCTGAGCATATAAGCCGGAAGATTGTTCTTTGACAGCGCCGAAAGGCCCCGAAACGACGACGGCCTTATATTGCTTCTGGGCATCGAAATTTTTCGGCAAATAAAGGTGGCCAGCGATGTCGAAACCATAACGGTTCTGAAAGCGGACATTCTTCGCTTCAATCTTGGGGTCAACCTTGAATACCCGTGTATCATTCGTTAATTCGCTGATGGAAGACTGTTTCATCTGCGATCTCGCCTGCAAAACCGCTGCCGGTGTCGCCGCATATGCGGCACCCGTGCCGAATCCAGAAAAGGGAAAGGTACTTACACATAAAGCAGCCGCTATTAATAAGGCTTTCTGATATTTTTTCATATTACATACTCCTTTTTCAACACTTTTGAAACTCTCTATTGCTTGATTACAGTATACTTTGCTATCTATTAAATAACAAATACCTATGAACTTTGTTAATCAATGCTTTTTTGCTATGATTATTTAAATAAAAAGAAGGCTGCCTTATTCAGACAACCTCCTTCTTTTTCTATCAGCGATTCAGGCTCTGAACCCACTGCTGGACCGTACTTTCCGACACATTGGACGGGAAACGCTTGCCTTCCAGCCAGCTGCCTGTGCCAGCCATCTGCTGCAGCTGTCTGCCGCTGTCGCCGAGACCCGAACTGGCCGACGTGGCAAAGGGGATGACTGTCTTGCCACTGAAGTCATTGTGCTTGACAAAAGTATCTACCGGCCAGGCAGCGATGCCCCACCAAATAGGATAGCCGATAAAGACCGTATCGTAGCCTTCCCAGTTGTCGGCCTTATCCTTGACCAAGGGAATGTCGCGCAGGCTGGCATCATCGTGTTCGCGATAGACGCGGCTGTCCCGATTATTATAGTCCAGGTCCGCTTCCGTATAGTCATGGACCGGTTTCAATTCCAGGACATCGCCTTTGGCCGGAGCCTGGGCCGCCGTATCGGTCTTTTTCGAGGCGCTGGACGAGGCATCAGCGCCGTTCGTATTGCCACAGGCAGCCAGTCCCAGGACCATGAGGCTGCTCAGGGCGAGCATTAATATTTTCTTCATCATCAGCTGTTTACCCCCTGATTATTTCAAATAAGTATGGAAGAAATCGGCCATCTTGTCGAAGGGAATCTTATCGGTCTGATCGTAGAGGTCCGTGTGGGTCGCACCGGGCACGATGAGGAGTTCCTTATTATCCCCTTTGAGGCGTTTGAAGGCGTCTTCACTGAAGTAGCGGGAATGGGCCTTTTCGCCGTGGATGACCAGGACGGCACTCTGTACTTCGCTGAGGTTCTGCAAAATCGGGTCGGAAATGAGGCCCATAGCCGACGTGACGTTCCAGCCGCCGTTGGAGTTGAGCGAACGAGGATGATAGCCACGTGTCGTCTTATAGTAGTTATAGTAGTCCTTGACGAACCATGGCGCATCAGCCGGAAGAGTATCGGGGACGCCACCAGCCCGTTTATAATAACCGTTCTTATAATCGATGGTCCGCTGGTCACTGATGGCTTTGCGCGTCGCCATCCGTTCTTTCTGAAGCGTATCGGCATCCTTTTCATAATCGAAGTAGCCGTTCGCCGTAACGCGGCTCATATCGTACATAGTCGATGCGACCGTCGCTTTGATGCGCGTATCGTTAGCGGCCGCATTGAGGGCAAAGCCGCCGAAACCGCAGATGCCGATAAGACCGACGCGGTCGGGATCGACATTGTCCTGCGTCGAAAGGAAGTCAACAGCCGCCGAGAAATCTTCTGTGCTGATGTCCGACGAGGCCACGTAGCGAGGAGTGCCACCGCTTTCCCCGGTAAAGGACGGGTCAAAGGCCAAGGTCACGAAGCCCTTTTCGGCCATGGTCTGGGCATATAAGCCCGATGCCTGTTCCTTGACGCCGCCAAAAGGACCGGCTACGGCCAGGGCCGGCAGCTTGCCTTTGACGCCTTTCGGCGTGTACATATCAGCCGCCAGGGTAATGCCGTAGCGGTTGACGAAGGTCACTTTCTGATGATTGACTTTGTCGCTCTTTTTGAAAGTCTTGTCCCATTCCTGAGTCAATTTCAGGTTTTCCTTGACAATCTTATTCGGTCCTTCGTGCCGTGCATTGACGGTCTTATACGTCGTCTGTGCTGTTTCTTGTGCCATCGCTGTCACACCCCCTACTGCCATCAACCCTGTCAAAGCTAACGTAAGCATGAATTTAGATTTTAATTTCATAGCAGCCTCCATTATATACAATAAAAAAAGTTTCAATTTCTTTGCTTTTGCTTATATATAGTATAGACGAGGCAGTAAACGATATCAAATGCCTATGGTCTTAATGTATCCATGCTTTTTGACTATGTTTTTTTCTACTCTCCATACACGTCCTTGGCATAGCCAAAGGCAGCCCAGGCTTTGGGCCAGCCGCTGTAAAAGGCGAGCTGCGTAATGATTTCGGCCATTTCGTCCTTAGTGACGCCATTTTTCTTGGCTGTTTCCATGTGGTATTTCAAAGAACTGTCGGTAATGCCCTGGGCGATGAGGGCCGACACGGTGACGATGCTCCGTTCTTTGAGGGGCAGGACATCGTTCTTGCTCCACACTTCACCAAAGAGGATGTCGTCATTATAACGGGCAAAATCGGGGGCAAAGTTCCCCAGCTGCTGCCGCCCTGCGGTCTGGACAATTTTAACGGCTTTTTTCGGCTGATTATCAGTTGTATTCATGGCAAATGCATCTCCTGTTCCCAAAAATCCTATCCCGGCCAGGGCGATGAGCCCGGCTGCTAACAACGGCTTACGGAAGAGCTTCATAATCAGCCTCCTTGACGGCTTCACACCATTCCGTACTCGTATCGGTCCCGTCGACTTCGATGGCCAGATGCTGGAAGGCACTGTCCTTGGCAGCACCGTGCCAATGCTTGACGTTGGCCGGGATGTGGACGACGTCGCCGGCATGGAGCGCCTGGGCCGGTTTGCCCCATTCCTGATACCAGCCGCGGCCGGCCGTGACTAACAGCATCTGGCCGCCGCCTTGACTGGCATGGTGGATGTGCCAGTGATTGCGGCAGCCCGCTTCAAAAGTCACATTGCCGACGACGACCTGCTTCAGTGAGATCATATTGAGATAGCTCGTACCGTCGAAATACTGGGCGTAATCGACATTTTCCCCGCCGATGGCAAAGGGACCGTTCTTTTTGATTTCTTCTAAATTCATGATTTTCCTCTTTTCACCTGATAAATCAAATAATCAAGACAATCGAGCTGGCGCTGGCCATCATGTATGCGGCGGAGCAGTTCTTTCCGATGCTGCCGCAGGCGGCAAAGCTGTTCACTGCCGCTGCCCGCTGCTGCATAGTCGTCAATGAAGCCTTCCGAGCAGCCCGCATCGACCAGGTTCTGCCGTACTTTTTCATCCATGGCATCCACCTCCTGAGACCTTGTTTTCTTTACACTCTTATCTTACCAAGGTTCCTGTGAAATGTGAAATGCCTATAATTTAGTTTTAGGAATACGTACAGCAAATAGTGAATGTACCCCCGCCTACAGAGGCG
>ERZ779697.1045-NODE-1045-length-11378-cov-2.52733_pt1 | contig 11378 bp, 7 predicted proteins | sample MGYA00511881_ERZ779697 | MGnify/ENA primary metagenome ERZ779697 (study PRJEB29588, sample SAMEA2148105) | human gut metagenome | biome: human gut; feature: human-associated habitat; material: faeces | place: Denmark | collected 2008/2010 ... | reverse complement strand
CAACGCTTATTTGTCAAGTATTTTTTTAAGGATTCACTAACGAATTGTGTTGGTGGATCCTTTTTTAGTGCTGATGAATCAGAAAAAAGCTTTAACCTACATAAATTTGAAGATGTGCTTAGGAAAGAAATGTTGGCGAATTGGAATATTGGAGTCAGATAAATTTTATCGGCAAGTACCATTCTCATGGACAGTTCGGTGAAATGAAGAATGAGGGCAAAAATCTGTTGTTTAAAGGAGACAACTTGAAGGTATTGTGTCATTTGCAAGTAGGCTATGTCGATTATGTAAATTGATTCAATGTTAGTAAAGGCTTCTTACGTTTTTAAGGATGGGGATAATAAAGAATGGAGATAAATGGAAATGAGTAAAGACTTTAATGAATTATCAAGGGTACAGCTTCCTGCTGTTATTCAACTGATGAAATTGGGATATGAATATTTGTCATACAATAAAAACAGATCCGATTTCGATCCAGATAATAATATAATTGTGCCAATTTTCAAGAAGCAGTTTTTAAAGTTAAATCCAGATGCCAGTGAAGATGATTTTAAAAATGAGTACAAAGATATCAAATTGGAATTGAATTTTAATGACTTGGGTCGTTCATTTTTCAATCGTCTTCAGGGGAAGGGAAATTCAGAGTATCGTTTGATTGATTGGAATAACTTTGATAACAATAGCTTTCACGTTGCGATTGAAGTTTCATGTATCAATGGTGAAGAGGAATTCCGACCGGATATTACTATCTTCATCAATGGTTTGCCATTGACATATATCGAAGTCAAACAACCAAATGCTATTCGTGATGGCATGACAGGAATGAAATCTGAAGCTAAGCGCATGAAAGAACGCTTTGAAAATAAAAAATTTAAAGCTTTTCACAATATAACACAACTAATTGCCTTTTCGGATAACAAGGATTACGCTGATGACAATGGCAAACAGTTACAAGGATCATATTATGCAACTACAAGCTTTGGCAAAGTTGTCTTCAATTCAATGCATGAGGAACGGTATGGTGAGCTGGTGGATCGGATTGGCACAGTATCCGAAGAAGACATTGATCGTGTATTAAAAGATGCCAATAAGATTGTTTTGAAAAATACAGTGGAGTTTAAGGATAATTGTAGTAATGATACCCCTGAAAACAGGTTCTTGACCTCAATATACACCAAGAAGCGTCTGGAATTCTTCTTGCGCTTTGGAATTGTATATGTTGAAACGACTACTAAGGATGGTAAGCCTGGTTTACAGAAGCATATCATACGCTACCCGCAATACTTTGCAACGCGCAAAATAGCTGAAAAAATAGCTGAAGGAGTTAAAAAGGGAGTTATTTGGCATACACAGGGATCTGGCAAAACGGCCTTGGCGTATTTCAATGTCAGGTATCTGAGGTATAAATTTCAGCAGAGTAATTTGATTCCTCGTTTTTACTTCGTAGTTGATCGTCTGGATTTAGCGGCACAGGCAAGTAAGGAATTTAGGAAACGTGGTTTGACCGTCAAGCTTATTTCAAGTAAAAAGCAATTGAATGAGGCATTTTCAGAAGATATTGCAGTGGTGAACATTCAAAAGATCAATGAAGATACAAATCTGACTAATAGGTCTGGGTACGATTTGGGGACGCAAAATATTTACTTTATTGACGAGGCCCATCGTTCATATAACGAAAAGGGTTCATACCTTCCCAATCTCTACAATGCGGACAATAATTCAATCAAGATAGCTCTTACAGGCACTCCGCTGATTAGTATGAGCAAAAACGGTAAGAAAGGTCGGGCTACAACAAGGGAAATATTTGGTGACTATATCCATAAATATTATTATAATCAGTCAATCGAAGATGGTTATACTTTACGATTGCTGAGGGAAGAAATTTCAACCAGTTATAAAAAGAAGTTGAACGCTGTTCTTGATGATATTTCTGAAAAGGTCAAGAAGGGAAGCTTGGATAAAACAAGCTTGTATTCTCATCCTAATTTTGTACGTCCAATGTTGGAATACATTATTGATGACTTTAGCAAGTCTCGTAATATCTATGATGATCAAACCATCGGGGGGATGATTGTCAGCCAGTCTAGTAACCAGGCACGTGAGATGTATAGGCAATTTATGAAGAAACGTGAACAAGGGGAGACAAATCTCACTGCGTCATTGATTTTGTCGGATGAAGATGATAAGGAAACTCGTGCCAGGGAAGTTGATGATTTCAAGAATGGCAAGACAGACTTTCTGATTGTGTATAATATGCTGCTGACCGGCTTTGATGCTCCACGGTTGAAAAAACTGTATCTGGGCAGAATGGTTAAGGCACACAACCTTTTGCAGACTTTAACCAGGGTAAATCGTCCTTATAAGGACTTCAAGCTGGGTTACATTGTCGACTTTGCCAATATCTCCCATGAGTTTGACAAGACAAATCATGCCTATTTCGAAGAATTGAATCAGGAATATAATGCTGATACTACAGATGAAGAATTAAAAAATATCTATGGATCACTGTTTGTTCCGGACACGGAAATTGAAAGAAGTTTGAAAAATGCTGAGCTTGTTTTGATTGAATACACAACGGATAATCTGGAGCAGTTTAGCCGTGAAGTTGATGAAATCCCGGAAAAGAAGGAACTGTTGAAATTATCCAGGACATTAAGAGAGTTAAAGCAGTATTACAATATCAGTCGCTTGAATGGTTATACCGATTTAACGGACCGTATTGGTGAATTTGATGTGCCAAAGTTGCTGACGATAGTTACTAACCGGATTGCAACACTTAACTTACTGTCTAATGCTAAAGACGATAGTAGTGAAAAATTACTCAAATTGGCAATGAGTAAAATGGACTTTAGCTTCAAAAAAGTAGGCGAAGCAGAGTTAGAATTGGCAGCTAATGATTTCTTAGATCGTCAACGTAAGGCGGCATCAGCTCTTGGTCATAATTGGGACCAAACTGATCCGGAATGGGTGAGCCTTTATGATGAGTTTACACGAATTCTCCAAAAGCAACATATAGGGGAACTGACGGCTGAGGAAACACAAATTAATACCACAGCTTTAGATCACATTATCATTCAGATTAATAATTTAAATGCACGTAATCGTAAGTTAGCTACGGCTTTTGATGGTGATCGTAAATATGCACGGACATACAAGTATATTATTTATAGTCAAAAGAAGAAAATGCCAAGTTCTGTGAGAGAAGAACCAGGACTTTATCGAGTAATGAAGCGGTCTAAACAGGAGATTGATGATAAAGTAGCGAAGAACCAAAATATGGTTGAAAACCAAGGCTATTTTACCAATGAATCGATTGCAACAATCCGTAACAGTAGTCGACAAGAAAAAGTTGAAATTGCGCCAGATCAAGTAAGAGCCGTATCGCAGTTATTAACTGATGAGTATGGAAAAGAACTAGAATCAATAGGAGTATAAAAAGTGGATAATACACAATATAGTAGTCTGGTTAAACAATTAGTTGATGATTTAAAAGGGGTCTTCACATCAGCTGGCCTTGGAGGAGAAGCAGGTGAATATAAGCTCTTGACTCAATCGTTCTTGTACAAGTTTATCAACGATAAATTTCTATATGAAGCTAAGAAATTTAATTCTAATAACAGCTACGAAAGTATTATGAAAATGTCTGATGATGATTATGAGTTTCTTCAGATGGACCTTGGAAACAAGTCGGCAAAAATTAAGCGAGAAGATTTGATTGAAAGACTGTTTAATCAGCAAAATGAAGATGGTTTTAGTGAGATATTTGATGCAACTTTGAACGATATTGCGGTTGATAATAATGATATCTATTCGGTAGAAACTGCTGGAAATACCGAAGTACGGTTGTTTGATAGTAACTTGCTTCGGGATAATATCTTAGACGGGTCTCAAAGAGATATCGTTGCACGAGCAATTATCAATAAATTATCTGAAACTAAGTTTGATGAGCATATTTTTTCAGCTGGTTTTGACTTCTTCTCAACGATCTTTGAATACATGATTAAGGACTACAACAAAGATGGTGGTGGGAAGTATGCTGAATACTATACTCCACATGCAGTAGCTAAAATTATTGCTCAAATTTTAGTCGGAAATGATCAACCACAAAATGTTCGAATTTATGATCCGGCTGCTGGTTCAGGAAGCTTATTAATGAATTTGGCAAGTCATATTGGGACTGACCGAACGACTGTTTATAGCCAAGATATTTCACAAAAATCTTCAAACCTCTTGCGTTTGAATTTAATTTTGAATGGGCTGAGTCACTCAATTCGTAACATTGTGCAGGGAAATACTATTCTCAATAATAAGCACCCCGAAAAGATGGACTTTATCGTATCTAACCCACCTTTTAAGCTAGATTTCTCAGAATGGCGGGATGATGTTGAAGCATTGCCTGAATATAATGATCGGTTCTTTGCAGGGGTTCCGAAAGTTCCAGCGAAGAAAAAGTCATCAATGGCAATTTATCAACTATTCATTCAACATATTGTTTATTCTTTAAAGGAAAACGGTAAGGCTGCCGTCGTGGTACCAACTGGCTTCTTGACGGCTCAAACAGGAATTGATAAAAAAATCCGTCAAAAGCTGGTTGATGAAAATTGGTTATCCGGGGTAGTATCAATGCCATCAAATATCTTTGCGACAACTGGCACTAACGTTAGTGTAGTCTTCATTGATAAGGGTCGGGCAGAAACACAGGAAGAAGTTTTCTTAGTTGATGCTTCTAACCTTGGATCTAAGGTCAAAGAAGATAACGGAACTCAAAAGACAGTATTGTCAAATGACGAAGAACAACAAATTATCAATTCATTTATAAATAATGAAGTAATTGAAGACTTTTCTGTCTCAGTCAAATTAAAAGACGTTAAAGCGCGTAATTATAGTTTATCAGCTGGTCAATATTTCCCTGTGAAGATTGAATATGTGGAGATGTCTCCAGATGAATTTGATTCTAAAATATCAAAGTATCAGAAAGAGCTTGAAGTATTATTTGGCGAAGGAGATAAGTTAGAACAAGTAATTAAATCAAATTTAGAAAATATAATCTTTACGCAACGAGGATAAAATAATGAAATTTGTGACTTTAGAAAGTTTGTGTTCTGATATTATAGATTGTCCTCATTCTACCCCTAAATGGTTAGATGAAGGAATACCAGTAATTAGAAATTTTAATTTAATTAATGGACATATAGATACTAGTAACCTCTCTTATGTCGATGAAGCTACTTACTTAGAAAGAATAAAGCGAGCTAATCCTGAAGAGGACGATATTATTATATCAAGAGAAGCCCCTATGGGTGTTGTCGGAATGGTACCTAAAGGATTCAAATGTTGCTTGGGACAACGATTGGTATTACTAAAGGTTAATCGATTAAAGTGTAGTCCACAATATTTGTTGTATGCACTACTTTCAGATGTTGTTCAAAAACAGATTAATAGAATTGATTTAACAGGATCAATAGTAAGTAATTTAAACATACCAGATATGAAGAAGTTACTAATTCCTATAGTCGATGGGGATATTAACAAAATAGGAGAGTATTTAAATTTCATAGATGAAAATATTTCTAATAATAATAAGATTGCCCAACAGTTAGAAGCAATGACGAAGACAATCTATGATTACTGGTTCTTGCAGTTTGAATTTCCGAATGAAGAAGGAAAACCTTATAAGTCCTCTGGCGGAAAGATGGTCTGGAATGAAGAGTTGCAACGAGATATTCCTGAAGGATGGGGAAGTGCAAAGTTAAAGGATGTTATTGTTGAGAATCCCAAATCTAAGATTAAGGTTGGAGATGTAAAAAACATTGGGGAAGTTCCATTTTTCACGAGCGGTGCAGAAATTTTATCGACCAATGATTCAATAGTTTCAGGATTAAATTGCTATTTAAATACTGGTGGCAATGCAGATGTAAAATATTATTATGGAGAAGCATCTTACTCAACTGATACCTGGTGTATTACTGCTGAAGATGGAATGAAATATATTTTGCCATTTATTCTTGATAAGATTAAGCCAAGTATGGATAAAGTTTTCTTTCAAGGAACAGGTTTGCGACATCTCCAAAAAAATTTATTACGTGAGTACAGTCTTTGCATTCCTGATAACGATGTCTTAAAGAATTTTGAAAAAATAGCTCGTGACATTTTTGTACAACAACATAACTTATTAGCTGAGAATAGAAAACTTGAATCTCTGAAGGAATTCTTATTACCGCTATTAATGAATGGACAAGTTACTGTTGGTGAATGATTAATTGATGATAAGGATGACCCTAATTTATAGAATGGTGGGAAATGGTTATTGAATGAAGAAGATCTATTTAAATTGATAGAAACTCGAGAAGACGAACGGCATGATTTTAAGGAAAAATGGTATTCATCAGATGAAAATAATTCTAAAAGGGCGGAGATGCTAAAAGATATTTTTAGCTTTGTTAATACCACTCACGATGAGGATTGTTATTTAATCTTTGGTGTTACCGATGATACAAGAGAAGTTGTTGGAATCGAAAACGATGAAAATAGGTACAATACGCAACAAATAACAGACTGGTTAAATACTCTTCCAATTGAGCCAGAAGTCCCGAGAGTTAGAGTAGAAACTCTATCTATTAAGGACCATAAAGTAGATGTCATGATAATAAAGAATACAGACAAAGTTCCGGCATTCTTAAGAAGTGGCAAAAAGGGGAAAGGATTCGGAAATCATCCAATTGGTCCAGGACAAGTCTTTACTAGAAAAGAAGATACAAATACCCCAATTAGTGGTACAGCCGACTATAATCAGCTAACCGAATTATTCAAGAAACATCTGGGATTAAATCTGCCTATAGAAAAGAGATTCGAGAAAGTTTTACAGGATTGGAAAAATTGGAATTATTATGAACATTCAGATGGTGTAGGAATTCAGTATTCGTTAGATCCTGATTTTAGAGTTGTCTTTGTAGATAGGGACGCTGATGCTAAGGCAGAGTCATTTTCGTTATCTCAAATGAGGGTGGATGTTTCTTGGAAAGTTGCCCAGTTAAAATATAGAACAGATATTATTAAAGAGATTAACGTTGTTAATTTAGATGGGGCTAGGTTTAAAGCAGTGGTCCCAGACATCGGCTCTATTTCAAATAGTTACGGAAAAGATTTATTTTACGACTGTTATAAAGTAGACTCTCTAAAATTCAAGTTGGAAGAGTTAATTAATCATATGGGAAGTGCGATAAGTCCTGATTATGGTTCTCTTAACAATTTTATGGAATCTATAGTTCTATACAAAGATAATGAGCATGAAGAGAAAATAGAACGACATCTATGTAATATAGGGAATGATGTGAATACTTTATTAGAGTCCGATGCAGAAACATTAAGTATTTACAAAAGTAAACTTGAAACAGACGTACCAACCGGATCTATTGAACTAAGTGACCTGGCCATAAAGCAAATGGATAAACGAATAAACTTAGGTAAGTATATAAAGGAATTTATGAGGCAAAATCCTCAACTACAGTAATCCGTGATTCGATGAAAAGTTTAGAGTAGACCTTTTCCCTTAAGCCGACATAAACTAAATTGGCCCATTAGACACAAGTGTGTTCGTGATGGGTCAATTGTAGATATTAGAGTTGGAAAATTAAGTGATGGTAAAAACGTTGATTTGGCAGCTTTCAGCTATGTCTTAGGCTTGACGGCAAGGGTGCCGAGACATGTGGAGAGCGTTACTTTGCTTCAGCGCGACGCTAGTCGTGGTGAAGCTTAGAAACGCTCCATGCGATAGCCACCCAAGAGAGAGGAGCGAGGCAACGATCGATTGGCAAGTGGCGAACCGCTGAGAGCGCAAAAATTAGGGAGCTAAAAACCCGCTGTTAAGGCATTTATAAAATTTAAAAACGTGTATCTGTTTTGGATCGGTTTCTGAAGATAACGCTGATTAGATGATAGATACTTAATTAAAAAGGATGATATCGATGTATAAAGTAATTACAATAAAAAATTATGAATTTACGAGAGATATTATTGTTGAAAGTAAAAAGTCTAAACAGCAATATATTGTTTTTGACGACTCAGATTTAGTTGGAAATGACCAATTCTCTTTTGTAAGGGAACAGGAAATTTATGATTGTAAGCTAGGCATACTAGGTGAAGTAACTCCATCGGGGGAAACATTTAATGTTTTATCGAAGGAGAAAATAGGTAAGATGAACTTGTTAAAAATATCAAATTCAGATGGTGATAACTTTTATTTATCAGCTGCCACAAATCTAAAAATTGGTAGCCAGATTAAATTAAGTATTAAGAGATACGATTTACTATCAGTTAATAACGTTATAAATGATAGGACGTTATGAATTGCCATAGATCACCAGCTTGGCAGAAAAGATACGACGAATACGCTGTTGCTTGAGAAAATATTGGCGAACAACTTAGATAGCTCTGAATTTTTCATCAATAAGGCAATCGGTTGGAGCTTGCGCGAATATTCTAAGACAAATCCAGAGTGGGTAAGGAATTTTGTTGAAACATACTATGGCGGTTTAAAAATATATGATTTAGTCGTTATGATCGTTGATTTGCGTTCATAACGGCCATTTATTAGTTGAAACAGCAGCTTGGCTTCATTCGCCGATATTGGTAAATACCCAAGTTCGTCAATGATTAATAGATCATACCTTTCGTATCGACGCATTATTCGTTCCAGGATAGAGAAAAGATTATAAAGAACGTTTATCGTGTTCTGTTAACAAGAAGTAGAAAAGGTATGTTCTTATTTTTTCCCCATGATCCCAAGTTAGATGAAACTTTTCAATGGTTTGCGAATATGCTTCAAATATAGAATTGCAAGTAAAATACAGTATTTAAACTGGTAGCCACAGAAACAGCTTGACTTAGATTCATAAAAACCTATTATTAAAATACAAAAAGCCTAGAAAATGCATTGTTTCCAGGATTTTTTTGTGTCTATAGCATTGTGATCAAATCACGACTTCATCGATCCTGTGGGACGCCTCGTTTTTTGCGAATAATGAGTATCGTCGAGAAGAGTTTGAAGATTAAGAATCTGTAGATATTCAGCGACGATCATCGCAGCAGAATCATCGGTAAATAAGGGTTGAGACAATAGGAAATCGGACATTCTCTCAGACCCTTAGGCTCGAGACGTTGGCAATATTAGCATAATGCATATATATAGAAGAAACAGGCTCTTTGACCAGTTCCCGCAAACGGTCAAAGCAAAAAACACAGTAATTTTGACCTCTTTTTCCTTTGGACTTGTTTTCGCAAACAGAGAGGAAATTTTCTTCAAAAACTTGGGTTATTTGGCATCCATTCTCAAAACTCGGGCGAGTGTTGAGTATAGATGTCAAGGACGATTTTCTCGAAGAATCATCGAAAATCCTATAAGATCAACATTTTTATGTTGTATTTGCGGCGGATATGTTTTCTAAAACTGGAAAACAGGGATGAATGACCCGGAAAAGAGGTTAAAAATCAGCAGTGGACAGTTTCCCGCAAACGGTTAAAATCTGGGGAAATTTATTTGACATCAAGACATCAAGATGCGAAGCACGGCGCATGTTGAGAGTGTTACGGTCCTTGAACGCACAGAAAAATAGCTCATAAACCGCGTCATGGCGGCATTTACGGATGATTAAAAGTGTACTTTTTTTCAGAATGATTGGAATTAGTACACTTTTTCTATTTGAAGCTGGCGAGTCGAGTGTTCTATGTCCTATTTCGATAGTCGAGTAGACGAAGGTCCAGTTCGGCAGGTCGTGTTAATTAAGGTAGTGAAAGTGTGCGCAAAGACCGATATGAAGGCATATACAGCTGATGCGAAAATGGGTCAATTTAGTGCTGGGGGATGAGTGGACGAAAGCGATATTGTATTCTAACGATTTTGATTGAGAATTAGAAAATTTGCAGGACAGTTGTATATTCGATGTATAATATTAATAGCAAAAGATTATTAAGGCGGATAACAGTATGGCAAACCGACAAATTGAAATAGAAAATAAAGCGATGAAAGAGATTCTTATCGCAATGCATAACCTGGGAGGTCAGGTTACGAGAAAACAAGTTCTACAAGAACTTCGTGAAAACTCAGATGTGTTCAGTGAAAAAGAGATTGATGCAACTCGAACTTCGAAGAAAAGTGGCAAAATTTATCATCCGTTTCAATGGAAGTTTAACTTTGCGGTTAAGCATCTGATTCTTGCTGGATTCATTGATACAGAAAATGGACACGATCTAGAATTGTCTAAAAAAGGACGAAACGTAGATATTAATAAGTTTGATGCAAATAAGGACGTCAGATATATTTCAGAAGCTAAGTTTCCTCATCACAAAGCAAAAAATGAAGTAGTTATTGAAAAAATAGAAGATGATCAGGATGGCACAAATGAAATAGAAGAACCGTGGCGTCAACAGTTATTGGATGCATTGATGAAGATGAATCCTAAAAAATTTGAACTCTTTTGCCGTGGGTTACTTACCAAAATGGGAATCGATGTCGACGAGGAAAAAGGTGTTCAATACGTGGCCGATGGTGGCATCGATGGTTTTGGATATGTTCGTTCTGATGATTATCGGACAACGCGGGTAGCGCTTCAGGCTAAGCGTTGGCAAGGTAAAGTATCAGCACCTGAGATTGATAAATTTCGCGGTGCAATGGATAAGTTTAATGCTGAATTTGGTATTTTTATTACTAATTCCGACTTCACAAGAGAAGCAGTCAAGGCGGCTCGAGAAGGAACTCGTATCATCACATTGATTAATGGCGATCAAATTTGTGACTTGGTAGCAAAATACAACTATTATGTTGAACCAGTAACTACTTACCGGCTGAAAGATTTTTACCTAGATAAGGACTAAATTTGGATTAAATAATGAGGGAAATCATGAAATTTATTCAGTATAATCTAGCTGGAAAAGTTGTTGAACAATATTCTTGTGACTTTGATCAGCTAAAGGCTAACCTAATTGGCGAAAAAGTTAGAGTAACAATGGACAACGGTAAAATATGTGTTGGATTTTGGGATACTTTTCTTGGGCAAGGTAAAGTTCAAACAGCCGAAATTAGTCAGTACGATTTGGATGAAAAAACTTCTAAATTAAGAAGCTTCAATAGCATAGTAACTTTTTTTCCGACAAGCAGAATTGCTAAACTTGAAGCAATTTTACATAGTAATCCACGCTGGGGTACGGGACCAACTAACAAGTTTGAATTTTCTAAACCAGTAAAAATAGATCCTGAACTAGATCCGTTTAAAAACTGGCCTATTAAAATAACACCCAGCCAAAGTAGCTGAGTTGTCAAGGGTGGGTTTAAATTGTCATTTTATGGCGGTTTAAAAATGTATGATTTGGGCGGTTTAAGAACT
>ERZ779697.1030-NODE-1030-length-11483-cov-3.42413_pt1 | contig 11483 bp, 7 predicted proteins | sample MGYA00511881_ERZ779697 | MGnify/ENA primary metagenome ERZ779697 (study PRJEB29588, sample SAMEA2148105) | human gut metagenome | biome: human gut; feature: human-associated habitat; material: faeces | place: Denmark | collected 2008/2010 ... | reverse complement strand
CGGCCGTGCCCTGCTGCTGGGCAGGATGGCCTTTCGGAAGAGCGGCAGCGCAGCGGGCCAAAGCGAGAAAATCATCGGCCGTGCCGCGTTCGACGCCGCAGGCGAGATATGTACAGCCAAGGTGTGATGCCAGACTTACGCCGCCAAAGGCGAAGCCGGCGGCACTGGAGAGGGCGTAGACCGCCGGCAGTTCGATGACGGCGTCGGCACCGCTTCGGACGGCCCAGGCCGCGCGCTGCCATTTGTCGAAAATGGCCGGCTCGCCGCGCTGGACGAAGGCGCCGCTCATGATGACGGCAATGGCCGTCTCCTTTCCCAAGTGAGCGCGGATTTCCCGCAGTAAATGGGCGTGACCGGTGTGAAAAGGATTGAATTCGGCGATGACGGCGACAGTTTTCATGAGACCTCCTATTTGTTCTAAATTTCACAAATATCGCTTTGAGTCAATCTGTGCTATACTTATGTATATGATTCATAGAGACTTATCAAAATGACTCTCGTTAGTATAAGTATACGGGCAGGGACGGCAGCCGTCAATGCTCTCTCAATGTTGTATACTTATTCTTTCTGCAATTTCGTCGCTTTTTTTAGGTGACGCTATAAGGCTTTTATGCTATAATGAACCTAGTCTGCAGAAAGCATAATAGGTGATTGCATGAAAAGATTGAAATTATTCGCAGCTGCGGCCATGACCGCGGCTGTCGTATTGCTGGCCGGATGCGGCAATACGACAATGCTCGAAGAGTACAGTTTCGGGTATGTCCAGCTCAAAGCCGGAGATTCGGAAGTGTACGTCATGACACCGTTTGACTTGGCACACGTAAGCCGCCAAAATGGTGAAGGCATGATGTATATTAACAACGATAAGCACATCAATGTCGTCGCTGTCTCCGAAACAGCTGGCGAAACAACGCCTGCAGCCATGGCAAATGAATACGTTGCCATGCTGAAACAGACACCGGATGTTTCTGATCTGCAAACGAAGGTCACCGACGCTGAAGAAAGCGGCCGCAAGGCTACTGTTGTCGAAGCTTCCTATATGGAACCGCTCAACGGCAAGCCGGCCAAGCTCACAGTGCGGAGTCTCTTCTTTGAAGATAACGGCCAGATCTGGCACGTCATGTACATGTACAAAGACGGCGATGCCCTGGCCAAAGAAGTAGTTGACCACGTATTTGGCCAGCTCAAATAATTCTAAGACAAACGAAAGAGGGTAAATTTTCATGATCGTATTGGTTGTAAACTGTGGCAGCTCGTCCCTGAAGTATCAGCTTATCAACATGGACAATGAAGAAGTAATGGCAAAAGGTTTGGTCGAAAAAATCGGCCTTCCCGATTCCCAGCTGACCCACAAATGGAATGGCCAGAAGAAAGAAATCAAACAGTCCATCCCGGATCACAAAGTCGCTGTCAAACTCGTCCTCGACATCCTCACGGACGCTGAATGCGGCGTCATCAAATCGATGGATGCCATCGATGCTGTCGGCCACCGCGTCGTCCATGGCGGCGAAGAATTCGCTGCTTCCACGCTGATTACGGATGAAGTCATGAAAGCCTTGGAAAAATGCTCGGCTATGGCTCCGCTCCACAATCCGCCCAACATCATCGGCATCAACGCCTGCAAAGCCATCATGCCGAATGTTCCCCAGGTCGGCGTCTTCGATACAGCTTTCCATCAGACCATGCCGCCGAAAGCCTTCATGTACGGCCTGCCCTATGAACTCTACACCGAAGACCATATCCGCCGCTACGGCTTCCACGGCACGAGCCACCGCTATGTAGCCGGTGAAGTTGCCAAAGTCATGGGCGTCCCCGTTGAAAAACTGCGCATCATCAACTGCCACCTCGGCAACGGTTCTTCCCTGGCTGCCATCAAATACGGCAAATGCGTCGACACGACGATGGGCTTCACACCGCTCGCCGGCGTCCTCATGGGCACGCGCTGTGGCGACATCGACCCGGCTATCGTCCTCAACGTCATGGACAACCACAACCTTTCCACGAAGGAAATGGATACGCTCATGAATAAGAAATCCGGCGTCCTCGGCATTTCCGGCGTTTCCAGCGACTTCCGCGACCTCGGCGAAGCAGCTAAGGAAGGCAACAAACGCGCTCAGCTCGCCCTCGACATGTTCCATTATCAGGTCCGTAAAGAAATCGGTGCCTTCGCAGCAGCCATGGGCGGCGTAGACGTCATCACCTTCACGGCCGGCGTCGGCGAAAACGGCATCGAAGACCGCGCAGCCATCGCAGAAGGCCTCGAATACCTCGGCGCCAAACTCGACCCGCAGCGCAACAACGTCCGCGGCAAAGATGCCCTCATCAGCACGGATGATTCGACGGTCAAGATGTATGTCATCCCGACGAACGAAGAAATCATGATCGCCCGCGATACGAAGGAAATCGTTTCCAAACAGTAAGCTGCAAGTGCAGCCTGAGACGGAGTGAAGAACGTGAAGCTACTATACTGGGACATTGACGGAACCCTATTGAATACGGGCCGCGCCGGCCTGTACGCCATCGAAGAAGTCTTCCACGACCTCAAAGGAGAAGACGTACCGGTGCCGAAAATCGCTGCCGGCGGCAGGACAGATAATTTCATCTGCCAGCAGCTCCTCTACAAGGCCAACGGCGTCATGCCGACAGACGATGAAGTCCACGCTTTCTGCCGGGGCTATGAAAAAAAGCTCCTCAAATGGCTGAAGCGCAAAGCCGAAGAAGGCGTCATCCTGCCGCATGTCAAAGAGAACCTGGCTTTCTTCCAAAAAGAGAAGGAGTACAAACAGCTCCTGCTCACGGGAAACAGCGCCATCGGAGCCCGCATGAAAATGGACGTCTTCGGCCTTTCCCAGTACTTCGATTTCGACCACTCGGGTTTCGCCTTCAACTATTACTACCGCGATGACCTGGCGCGCAACGCCCTGTCCATTGCCAAAAAGGCATGGGGAGACGCCATCGAGACGGCATACGTCATCGGCGATACGCCGTATGACATCCAGTGCGGCAAAGCCATCGGCGCCCGCACGATCAGCGTCGCGACGGGCCGCTACTCCTACGAGGACCTGGCCAAATGTGCACCGTGGAAAATCATGCATGAACTCCCGCAGCCGGAAGAGATGCTGAAACTGATTGAAAATTAAACGAACGAAAAAAGACCCTGACTCCTATAAGGAGTCGGGGTCTTTTTCTGGTTCTTCGAGGCGCCACGTGTTCTCGAGGACGCGGAAGTTGAGGCGGTGCCATTTCTTTTCCATGTCGTCCAGGGTCTGCGAGGCGGAATAAAGCATATTATTTTGTTTCTTGGCCTGCTTCTCCAGCTGTGCGATGCGCACGCGCTGGGTGTAGACTGTTTCCGAGAGCTCGAAGACCTGTACCTGCAGGACGATGATCCAAAGGAGCTGCAGGAGAGCGGCTGCGATGAGACATCGCTGGCTCTTCGAGAGGCCGTGCCAGCTTTCGCGGAGGCGATGGACGTGCGCCGTAAAGGCATCGTGCCAGTGCTGTTTCTGCCGGCAAAGGCTGCCGGCAAAGGCTTTGAGCCTGTGTCTGTCCATGGGCATTATAAATTGGAAATGACGCGGGCTTTATTGCGGACGAAATCGAGCCAGAGCTGGGCCGCGTGGGAGAGGTAATGGCCGCGCTTCCAGATGACATAGAGGACGTGCATGATTTCCGGTTCTACGAGGGGACGGACGACGACCGATTCCGAGACGCGGGGATTCGTTTCCTTCGTCGGGCAGAGGCGGCTCGGCAGGAGGGCGACGCCGAGGTTGGCGACGACGGTCTGGATCATCAGGTCGCGCTGGCTCGTTTCGAAGACGATCTTCGGCTGGAAGCCGATCTTCTTGCAGTGCTGGATGATTTCGTCGTGGAGATTGAAGTCATCGCGGTAGAGGACGAGCGATTCATTGGCCAGTTTCTTGAGGGGAATCGTCTTTTCCTTGGAGAGGATGTTGTCCCGGTGGATGATGACGTTCATCGGGTCCTGGGTCAGGAAGAACGATTCGAAGTCCTTTTCCTTCGGCTGCGTGCAGACGATGCCCAGGTCGATGAGGCCTTCCTGGACGCTGATTTCGACTTTCTTCGAGCCGTGTTCGTAGAGGTCCAATTCGATCTGCGGGTATTCCTGCTTGAAAGCGCCCAGGAGGTTGGCGAAGATCGGTGCGCCAGTGATCGGCGGCAGGCCGATGAGGACCGTGCCCTGTTCCAGCTTGAATTCATTTTCGAAGTCCGTCTTCAAGTGTTCAAACATGAAGACGACGCGCTTGGCGTGGGAGAGGAAAATCGTACCGGCGTCAGTCAGTTCGACGGCCTTGGCGTTGCGCATGAAGAGGACGACGCCCAGTTCTTCTTCCAGGGCCTTGATGGTGCGGCTGATGGCAGACTGCGAAATGTGCAGGGTCCGCGCGGCTTTGCTGAATGATTTCTTGTCGGCTACTTCGACAAAGTATTTAAGATGATGAAAATCCATACTAACACCTCCACTAATGTGGTACACCGAATCGGGCCTTTAATATACACTCGAATGGTATACGTTTACAAAATAGCACTGAACGATGCATAAACTGGCATCACATTCCTATTGAATTTACCATTACTTAGGCATATAATTAACTTGTAAGAAAAAGTTACAAAGTCGTTCGGTTTGTGATGGTCAACAACTTGAAAGAGGCATGTTGATGTGCAAATCTGTAATATCACTATAATAGTATTACAGATTAAGAATATTAGCAATACCTTTTTTGAATATTGTTGAACCTTCCCGCAATTCATTGCATTTTTTTCAAGATAGGGACGTGTACGGGCGATGCGTGAACAGAAGTCATCCTTGGAACCTGGATGATTGTCCGCGCCAGTCCGTATGAGTTTGAAACGGAACGTCTTTATAGCTTTCTTAAGCCTATCAGTATGGTTTTTCCATATTGAAAGTATACTTTTATTTAAGGAGCGTGTTTTATCTATGAGCAAATTTAAAACCATGGATGGTAACGAAGCAGCTGCATGGGTGTCCTATGCATTTACTGAAGTTGCCGCAATTTATCCGATCACGCCGTCTTCTCCTATGGCAGAACATGTCGATGATTGGGCAGCCGCTGGCATGAAAAACATCTTCGGCCACAAAGTCAACGTTGTTGAAATGCAGTCCGAAGCTGGCGCAGCTGGCGCATTCCACGGTTCTTTACAGGCTGGTGCTTTGACAACTACGTACACGGCATCTCAGGGCTTCCTCCTCATGATCCCGAACATGTACAAAGTTGCCGGTGAACTCCTCCCGGGCGTATTCCACGTAGCTGCTCGTGCTTTGGCTAACCATGCACTGAACATCTTCGGTGACCATCAGGACGTTATGTCTGCTCGTGCAACAGGCTGCTGTCTCTTGGCCGAATCTAATGTTCAGGAAGTCATGGATCTCGGTGGCGTCGCTCATTTGGCAGCAATTAAAGGTTCCCTGCCGTTCATCAACTTCTTCGATGGTTTCCGTACTTCTCACGAAATTCAGAAAGTTGAAGTCATGGACTTCGAAAACTTCAAGAAACTCGTTGACTGGGACGCTATCGCAGCATTCCGCAAACGTGCCCTCAACCCGGATCATCCGGAAATCCGCGGCACTGCAGAAAACCCGGACGTATACTTCCAGCACACAGAAGCTGCCAACAAGTTCTACGATGCAATGCCTGATATCGTAGCTGACTACATGGACAAGATTTCTGAAATCACTGGCCGTACGTACAAACCGTTCAACTACTTCGGCGCACCGGATGCTGAATACGTTGTCGTTTCCATGGGTTCTCTCTCCGACGTTGCTAAACAGACTGTCGAATACTTGCAGAGCCAGGGCGAAAAAGTCGGTGCCATCAACGTTCACCTCTATCGTCCGTTCTCCAACAAATACCTCCTCAACGTTCTTCCGAAAACTGTTAAGAAGATCGCTGTCATCGACCGTACGAAAGAACCGGGCTCCCTCGGCGAACCTCTCTACCTCGATATCGTTGGCTTCGTAAAAGAAGAAGGCCTCAACATCGACGTTATCGGCGGCCGTACAGGTATGGGCTCCAAAGACGTTCTTCCGGAAGACTTCCTCGCTGTCTTCAAAGAACTCAAGAAAGAACATCCGCTCAACGGCTTCACGCTGGCTATCAACGACGACGTTACCAACCTCAGCCTGCCGCGCGAACCGAAGATGCCGCTTGACACGACTGGCCTTACGTCCTGCAAATTCTGGGGCTTCGGCTCTGACGGTACTGTCGGCGCTAACAAATCCGCTATCAAGATCATCGGCGACCACACGGATATGTATGCTCAGGCATACTTCGCTTATGACTCCAAGAAATCCGGCGGCGTAACAATTTCTCACCTGCGTTTCGGTACTCGCCCGATCGATATGCCGTACCTCATCGACGCAGCTGACTACATCGCTTGCCATCGTCAGTCCTACATCAAACGTTTTGATGTCCTCCGCGGCATTAAAGACGGCGGCACATTCATGCTGAACTGCACCTGGACTGATGAAGAACTGGAAAAAGAACTTCCGGCTCGCATCAAACGTTCCATCGCTAAACATCATGTTAAATTCTACACCTTGAACGGTGACGCTATCGGCCAGAAACTCGGCCTCGGCACTCGTATCAACATGGTCATGCAGGCTGCTTTCTTCGCACTCGCTAAGATCATTCCTATCGATGATGCCGTTAAATACTTGAAAGACTCCATCGTCAAGAGCTATGGCAAGAAAGGCCAGAAAGTCGTTGACATGAACAACGGCGCTGTTGATGCTGGTATCAAAGAATTCCATGAAGTTAACTATCCGGCTTCCTGGGCTGACGCTAAAGACGAAGTCGTCGAAGGCCGCCCGGCTACGAAGTACTTCACGGAAGTTGCAAAACCGATGCTCGAACAGGTTGGCGACGATCTCCCGGTTTCCGCATTTGCTGGCCGCGAAGATGGCACCATGCCTTCCGGCACTGCTAAATTCGAAAAAGCAGGCCCGGCTCTCCACGTTCCTTCCTGGGATGCTGAAAAATGTATCGGCTGCATGCAGTGCTCCTTCGTTTGCCCGCACGCAACCATCCGTCCGGTCCTCACGACTGACGAAGAACTCAAAGCTGCTCCGGCTGGTTTCCAGACGGCTGCTAAAGCTAAATCCGGCAAACAGTATCATGTTTCCATCATCGTTGACCAGCTCGACTGCCTCGAATGCGGTTCCTGCGTAAACGTCTGCCCGGTTCAGGCCCTCACGATGGTTCCGAACACCGACGCAGAACGTCAGAAGATGGATCTCTGGTACTATGGTACGGAACAGGTTGCTCCGAAAGCTAACCCGCAGAACAAGAAGACCGTCATCGGTTCTCAGTTCGAAACTCCGCTCCTCGAATTCTCCGGCGCATGCGCAGGCTGCGGTGAAACACCGTATGTCAAACTCATCACGCAGCTCTTCGGCGATCGCATGATGATTGCAAATGCTACGGGCTGCTCCTCCATTTGGGGTGCATCCGCTCCGGTTTCCCCGTACACCATGAACGCTGCTGGCCATGGCCCGGCTTGGGCAAACAGCCTCTTCGAAGATGCTGCTGAATTTGGTCTCGGCATGTTCCTCGGCGTAGACAAAGTCCGCAAAGACTTGGCTGAAAACCTCGACGCTGCTAAAGCCGTTGCTTCTCCGGAACTCCAGGCTGCACTCAGCGACTGGGCTGCTAACATGAACGAAGGCGAAGGCTCTCGTGAACGCGCTGACAAACTGACGGCTCTCCTCGAAAAAGAAGCTGCCGGCAAACCGGTCCTCGAAGACTTCCTCGCTAAGAAACAGTTCTTCGTTAAACGTAGCCAGTGGATCATCGGTGGTGACGGCTGGTCCTACGATATCGGTTACGGCGGTGTTGACCACGTCCTCGCTTCCGACCACGACGTCAACGTCCTCGTCCTCGATACTGAAGTTTACTCCAACACTGGCGGTCAGTCCTCTAAAGCTACCCCGACTGCAGCAATCGCTCAGTTCGCTGCTGCCGGCAAACGCACGAAGAAGAAGGACCTCGGCATGATGGCTATTTCCTACGGCTATGTCTATGTAGCTCAGGTAGCTATGGGTGCTGATAAGAACCAGCTCATGAAAGCTATGACGGAAGCTGAAGCTTACCATGGCCCGTCCCTGGTTATCTGCTACGCTCCTTGCATTAACCACGGCATCCGTAAAGGCATGGGCAAGAGCCAGCTCGAAGAAAAACTCGCTGTCGAATGCGGTTACTGGGATCTCTTCCGTTACAACCCGGATCTCAAAGCTCAGGGCAAGAATCCGTTCAGTCTCGACTCCAAAGAACCGGATTACAGCAAATTCCAGGAATTCTTACAGGGTGAAGTTCGTTATGCTTCCCTTAAGAAAGGCTTCCCGGAAGAAGCAGATGCCCTCTATGCTAAAACTGAACAAGACGCTAAGAACCGTCGCGAATCTTACGTTCGTCTCCAGAAAGGCTTCGAAGACTAATCTGACTGCACTTGCTGCATGAGAATAGTAGAAAAGACCTGTCGCTTTATGCGGCAGGTCTTTTTTTTTGTATACCGTCTTTTTCATTGCCTTTACAAAGCGGGGGGTATATAATGGCTTTGTTTGGTAAAACAACTTTATATGGAGGGATTCTTTATGACATCCAAAATGGGTACGATTTGTATCATTTTGACAGCCATCGCCTTTGGTACGATGGAAATTTCATTAAAGATCGCCGGTACGGCTTTTACGCCCTTCCAGCTGACCTTTCTGCGCTTCCTTGTCGGCGGCATCCTGCTCCTGCCCCTGGCCTTCCGGGATATCAAGAAGCGTCATACGAAAATCAGGGGAGGGGACTGGGGCTATTTAGCCGTCCTCGGTCTGGTCAACATCTGCTTCAGCATGATCCTCTTCCAGATCGGCGTCAACATGGCCAATGCCGGCCTGGCAGCCATCGTCTTCTCGAGTAATCCGATTTTCGTCATGATTTTCTCTTACTTTATCCTGCACGAAGCCTTTACCCGCAAGAAAGCGATTACCCTGGTCCTGAGCATCGTCGGCCTGATTATCGTTGCCAATCCGATGGCCATCATCCGCAGCGGCAACATCGGCCTCCTCGTCTCTCTGGCCGCAGCCGTTTCCTTTGCCCTCTATACGACCATCGGCAAGCTGCGCATCGGCAAACTCGGCGGCAATGTGGAAAATTCCTTCAGCTTTCTCATTGGCTGTGCCTTTTTGCTGGTCATCCTGCTCATCCACGGCGACCCCATTTTGGGCGGTATCGATTCCCATACCATCTGGCCGCTCCTCTACTGCTCTTTAGTCGTTACGGGCTTCGGCTATCTCTGCTTCATGAAGGCCATTGAACTGACGGGTCCGTCCAATGCGTCCTTTGCCTTCTTCATCAAACCGGTCGTCGCCCTTATCCTTTCGGCGATTATCCTTTCTGAACCGATTACGGCCAACGCCGTCATCGGCCTGGTCCTCATCCTTCTCGGCTGCACCATGGCCGGCCCGATTGAACGCCTCCTCTTCCGCCACCATGCTATTGGTGAAATCGAAGGCCGTCAGAACCATCCGGCTTGGATCAAAGAAGATACGGACAGCCCCCTGGTCATTACGATTTCCCGTGAATTCGGCAGCGGCGGCCGCAATATCGGCAAGCTCGTCGCCCGCCGTCTCGGCGTGCCGTACTATGATACGGAAATCCTCAACCTGGCCCATGAAAATCATCCGGAACTCTTCAAAGCCGTCCGCAAGGAACGCAAGGGCATCCTCAATCCGCTACTGGAAAAGATTTACGACGATTATGTCCATTATGCATCGGGCTATGAATCGCGCCGTCAGGAACTCTTCCGCGATGAAGCCGAAGTCATCCGCGAACTGACGAACGGCAAGTCCTGCGTCATCGTCGGCCGTCTGGCCAACTACATCCTGCGCCAGCGTCCGAATACTTTCAACGTCTTCATTTCCTCCGACCCGGACTGGGCCATCCAGCGCATCATGCTGCGCGAACACGTCAGCCAGGAAGAAGCCAAGCGCATCCGCAACCGCGTCAACGAAGAACGGCGCGACCATTGCATGTACTGCACCGATTCTTATTGGGGCTATGGTGCCAACTACGACTTGAGCCTCAAGTCCAGTGACTACGGCGTCGTCAAGACAGCGGACCTCATCCTCCAGGCTGCCCAGCACCGCCTGAGCATCTCCAAGGATGACCTCAAGCCGTCTGTGGCCGTAGAAACCGCAGCGCCTGCTGCTGAATAGCGCATCACTTCAAACTACAAACTATAAACTAAAAACCCCGCCGCACACAGCGGCGGGATTTTTACACAAAAGTCTTTATTTTGAGAATGAAAAGTGATAGAATAAGGATAAACTTATTGATAGTGATTATTCTTGAGAATGTGTCGTGATAACGATGGAGAAACGGTGGCAGTTCAGTCAGCCTGAAAAAGGGCTGCTCGCGTCCCTTTCTGAACAACTGCATATATCCCCTGTATTGGCCCAAGTCCTGGCTAACCGCGGCATCGCCTCTGTGGAAGAGGGGAGCCGCTTTCTTCACGATACGCTGGCGGCCCTGGCCGATCCCTTTTTGATGAAGGGTATGGACGCTGCCGTCATGCGGCTGGAGCAGGCGATAAAAGCAAAAGAGCGCATTGTCATCTACGGGGACTACGACGTCGACGGCATTACGTCGACGTCGCTTCTTTATTCGGTCCTGCGCGACCTCGGCGCAGCGCCGCATTTCTATATCCCTGAACGGGAAAGCGAAGGCTACGGCCTTAATGAGTGCGCTCTGGAAGAGCTGAGCCGCGAAGCGGATCTCCTGGTCACCGTCGACTGCGGTATTTCGTCGTACGACCTGGTCCGGGAGTTTGCAGACCGACTCGACATCATCATTACGGACCACCACGAGCCGCCGGCGCAGATCCCGCCGGCCCTGTCCGTCCTCAATCCGAAGCAGGACGGCTGTGCCTATCCTTATAAGGAACTGGCCGGCGCCGGTGTCGCCTACGTCCTCTGCCGGGCTCTCTGGCAGCACTGCTGCGGCGAAGCCCTGCCGGGCTATACGGATTTGGCGGCCCTCGGGACCATTGCCGACCTCGTGCCCCTGACAGGCGAGAACCGCATCCTTGTCCGCGACGGCCTGGCAGCCATGCAGCAGGGCCGCCGCGTCGGCCTCAAAGCCCTGCTCCAGGCGTCGGGCCTGAGCGGCAAGGCGATTACGGCCGGGCGCATCGCCTTTACGGCGGCACCGCGCCTCAATGCTGCCGGCCGCATCAGCCACGCCACGAAAGGCGTCGAACTTCTCCTCGAGACGGATCCCGTGAAAGCGGCCGCTGCGGCTGATGAACTGAGCCGCCTCAATACGGAGCGTCAGGATATCGAGCATACCATCGCCCAGGAAGCCATCGCCCAGATCGAAAAGCAGGGCCGGGGGCGCGACGGCGTCCTCATCGCCTACGGCGAGGGCTGGCACGTCGGCGTCATCGGCATCGCTGCC
>ERZ779697.1020-NODE-1020-length-11622-cov-1.60456_pt1 | contig 11622 bp, 22 predicted proteins | sample MGYA00511881_ERZ779697 | MGnify/ENA primary metagenome ERZ779697 (study PRJEB29588, sample SAMEA2148105) | human gut metagenome | biome: human gut; feature: human-associated habitat; material: faeces | place: Denmark | collected 2008/2010 ... | reverse complement strand
AATCAAACGACTAACTTGTTCGTGCTTTGAAGTCTGGTATACTACTTAAAATATCTGACTTTTTCTCGATAGATCTGCGGTTCCTGTGGTAGTGTTCCTCTGTAGTTCCTAGGCTTGCGTGCCCCATCTGACCAAGGATCAACCGCTCGTCAATATTGTTGTCAAGAAGGATGGTTCCGTATGTCTTTCGGATCTTATGTGGAGACTTTCGATAGATTCCTAACTTATCGCACAATCTCTGTAATCGCATTCTTACACAATTCGCATTCAAGCGCTCTCCATTTTCTTTAATGAACACAAATTCTTCAAATGGATTCGTTTTTCTGATCCTATCACACAACCACTCGTAGTCCTTTGGGATGATAATTGTTCTTGCCCCAGCTCTCGTCTTTGGGAAATCCTTTATCGCAACCGTATATTTTGCATCATCCTCTCCACGATACCTTGTTTCGGTTCGCCGAACCTTGACCGTATTACCGTCAAAATCATCATGTTTTAGGCACACAACCTCTCCTATTCTCATTCCGGTCACGAACATTAGAAGTATTGCTATGTTTGATAAATCAAGGTTGCATTCCAAATATTTAATCATAATATCAGTTTCATTCTCGTCAAAAACCTCTTCGTAATCTTCCTTGATCGTTCGTTTGAAATCGGAATCAGATGTATCAAGCTCCTCAAACAATTCTTCAACATTAAAATCAATCAACTTCCGCTTTTTGGCTCGTTTCAGAAACCCTTTGGTTATCCCTTTTAGTCCGGAAAACGCCTTTGCCGTCAAGTTAAACTTCGGAATCTGTTCTTCAAGGAAATCTCCCCATTCATCTTCCGATATTGATTTTATGTGCCTTTTACCCATTTGTTTAAAATGCCTTTTATAAAAGTTGCGATTCCTTTGGTGTGTTGCATTTCCAATCTTGTTCAGTGCCAACCGCCTGTCGTTCCACTCTTCAAACACTTCATCAATGGTTGGATTTTCTTCTTGAATCTGTAAATAATCGATAACCTCATTTTCAATATCGACCCTATCTTTTTTCTTAAGTAGCTTTCTCCCTTTCTCCTTGCATGGAATATAGGTTCTCCAATACCCATCTTTCCCTTCCCATATATCATATGGGTGTTTCTTTAGTATCTTTTCTCTTTTGTTCATTTCAACTTGTTCTTGCACAAGTGCTATGTCGAGAATACCATTTTCGACGGCATATTTCAATAACTCGTTTTCCTGCAATTCATCAAATTATAAGCCTGTTCCATTAATCAGTTTGTCATCAATTTTATCTTTTATCGCACGAACGCGATACTCTATCGTTCTTAGTGATAGATTTTCTTTTGTGGATATTTGCTTTTGTGAAAAACCACGGCAGAGAAGAGAGAAAATCCTCTCCTCTTCTTCCGTGAAATTGGCATTTTCTTTGATTTGTTCAAGTTCTGGCTTAATGAATTTTGTAAATTTCATAAGCCATTTCTCCTGTTAAATATAATCACTTAATCTCATTTGTGCCATTTCGGTATCTAACCTCTGCTTTGATACTTTGTAATAGTATTCGTCAAGCTCAAACCCGACAAATTTATGATTTGTGTTATAGCAAGCTATCAAACTACTCGCACTGCCTACATGAGTATCAAGTATAATGTCATTAGGTTTTGCGTATCTGTTTAATAACCATTCATATAGTGCTACAGGTTTTTGCGTTGGGTGTATGCGGTTTTTGTTGAATGGAGCATACTTAAAAATCCTTGCGCCATCGTCAAATGAAGTCCACGCAAACTCACACTCACTAAAACTTCTACCATACATTCCCTCTGCTTTATCCCATATCAGAAAACATCTTGTAGGCGGAAGATTGAAATAATTACCGCCCCAAATAATCTGTTCTTTTGACACTCTGACCAATTCATCAAAATATACAGTTGTCGGTTTCCGCTTATCCCAATCGCTCTTTACCCATTTTCTATTTTCTTTCTTAGAACATCTAATAGATGTGCCCAATCCCATATTCATGTTTGCAATATCCAAGCCGTATGGCGGGTCTACAATCGCAAGGTCAAAATATTTGTCGGGAAATTCTTTCATTCCTTGCATACAATCCATGTTGTAATATCCAAAATCTAACATTTTCTCTTACCAAAAGGAAACCTCGGTTTTATGTGCGCACAACCTATTCCTTTCTGATAATTTTTAATTCAAACTTAAATAACACATAATTCCACAATCCGGCATAATCTCTGTATTCATATCTCCCCTGTTCGGGTCTAATTCATCCAGATATACCGGACCGTTTTTGTCTTTCAACATGGAGTGTCCGACTTCTCTTTCCAACTTCGCCCGACTTTCAAAGACTTCCGGAAAATCCTTTCTTATATGGTTCCAATAACCCATGCCACCTTTTATACAGCCAATGCAATTATTGTTGGCATACCCATGCTCATAATTCCAAGGACGTGGGAAAGTAAAAGTCATTAAAAACAGTCCATGCACTTCCTCTTTCGTTAAATTTCTTTCAATCAACGGGAAAATGTGATTAAACTCCGGATTGCTCTCAACCATTCGATCAGCTCGGTTCTTCTCGTTCAAGTCAAAGCCCCAAACATAAGTAATCTCATAGTCTGCATGTTCAGCTTCCCAATTTTTGCGAATCCGCTTTTTCAGCCAATTAGTACATGGCGCAAATCCGTTAGCCGGATTTTTATAACCACCAAACGCCCTTACGCAATCTTCTACATTTCGATATTCCGTTGATCGTAGCACTGTGATTTTCTTTCCGATTGCTTTTTCGCAATCTTCAATAAATCTCATGCTGTCTGGATGTTGGTCTGCAATGTCAATGTATATCCATTCGTCTACATCTCCAGCAAGATATCCTGCCATAAAACTTGATATTCCTGCACTTATCCAACATACCTTTAATTTCTTTTTTGTCATAACACCACGCTACAAATCCATGTATCGTGGATAAGGAATATAGGCTTCCCATGCTGACGGTCTGAAACTCACATAAGTCAAATATGCTATATGTGCGCTACTTCAAATTCCACCTTATCGAATCACCAACGCTACTATTATTCCCTTTATGCAAAATCTTTGACACCTTTAAGTTGCAACCTCGGTTTACCGAGGATTCGTTATTCCTTTCTTTTTCTTAAAATTTCATCTAAGCAGGCATTCCAACCCACCCGACTTATTGATACGCTGAAATCTTCATAACCGGATTTTAAATCAGGTATCTTCTCTGGCAACTCACGGAGCGGGCACCAATCCGGCTTTTCTCCGTCTGGCAAAAGTTTTCCTGTCGCACAACACAGATATTCGTCATCATTCTCTGTCTCATAGCACAATGTGCATTTCTGGCATACCTGTTCCGGCATGTCCATAACTAAAACCGCTTTAGCCATACAATCACCCTTTCCTTTTCTTCTTAGGCTTAAACTTAAAAACATCATTCTTCTGACGGCTTACCATGCTACGATAGCCGTTCATCTTACTAGCTCTGCTTTTACTCATACCTCACACTCCTTTCGGTTTTTCACACCGCTCAAATTCGATAACCCACACCCACGGATTTGCATCCCAACCATATGTATCAATGTCAGATTTCTTGATGGTGCTGTTCCAAAGAGTCGAAAACGCATATCTTTTTTCTTCTCCATTCAACACATGAGGATATTCCACCTCTACACCCTCTCTGCTAATCTGCTCCGATGTAATCTCCTGCAACCGCTCTACTCGCACGCCTGTAACTTTAAGCCAGATCCGTGCGGCTTCTTTCGGCATGTGGATTGATGGGTGCCATCTTGCATCTCCATATATTTCATCTGTTGCCCGGTACATATAGCAACCACAGGTTTTATCAAAAACACTTTTCTGCGGTTCCTTGGGGCAATTTCCTCTTTCGTCCCCCTCGCAATTCCAGCACTCAAAACGCTCCCATGTTTCCCGGACATACAGAATATCTCCCGGTTGATATGGTGGCTTTATACACTGTGCTCCATAACGTGCCGTAGGCTGTGGCTTTACAACTCTCCTAGTACAACTTTTTCGTCCGTCCAGAATCGCCCGAACCATTTCCGTGTTGAATAAAATCGGTTTAATTTCCATCTCTGCCACCTACCATTTCAAAATAGAACTTTATAGGTTCTCTATTTTCCTTTACCATGCCATACCGCAAGGCTATATTGTATGTGCACACATCTCTTTTCAGCCGGTCTGGTATTTTTTGCAGCTCTTTTCTAAAGTCCTCTAAGTCCATCGTTGACTTATACCGATTGCACGAGCCACAGGACGGCATAAGATTTTTGATATCATGCACGTCTATTTCTGTGTATTCATAATTTCTAAGGCAATACAAATGGTCTACGTTGAAGCCTTTCTCCGGTATTTCACAGCCACAATAAGCGCAATGCCCATTGTATTTCGCATACACCTGTTTCCTTACGGATTTAGGAATTGGTTTTCGCATTCACTCCACCGCCTTTCCCGATTGTAATTGCGTCATCCATTGCCCTGTTCCATTCCAAATCTTCATCAGTTCACCCTCCTGTTCCATGCTTTAACTTCTATTCTCTCTGCAGCATTATAAGAACCCGCCCATGTTCCGCCGCTTCTTCCGTGACAAGCATTGCAGATAACCTGCGCCCAAAATCCTTTATCTTCTCCCGGTATGCGTTCGTAATTCAAACTTGCTTTTCCACCGCAGAACGGGCATGACTTTAATTTTTCACTCATTCTTCATTATCTCCACTTCTTGATAGCTTTAACTCTGTTCCGTCAATGTTTCCTGCGAGTTTATTCTGACAGTGGCACAACAGCGTATCCAACTCTTTAGCGTCTGTTATCTTTGCCACCCTTATGTAATCAAGCACTCTATTCACACTTTCCATTCTGTACTTGACTATCATTTTGTTATATGCGGTTCTTATGCTTTCAATTTCCTGCTCATGACGTCTGATTTCTGCTAATTTTGCCTTACAAAAATTATAGTCGCTTACAAGTTTATCTTTTCTATGCTCTGCAACTTCTTCCATTGTATAACCTTTTATTTTGCTCATTCTTCATCACCTCTACTCCTAGCTTCCTTGCATGGTAACTGTAAAAGCAACCCCTGCCGTTCAGCATCTTCGTATTCCCCAAGCTTGTTCAGAATGGCTTTAAGCCTATGCTCCGATGAAAATGTATTACAAAGAATGCTTAAATGCTCCTTAGAGACATACTTTCCATGCTTATCTTTTTTCGTAAGTCTTCTGTTTTCCAGTTCTCTATCACAGGCTTTAATCCTTCCTTTATTTTTCCCACCGTTTTGTTTCATTGTCTCGATTGCCTGCTTAATCTGATATGCCGTTGCCCGATTAAGTTCTGATGTAAAATTCAAATCCGTTGCTGGCAATGAACAAAGGTTGCTTACTACATTTCCGCCCATACTATTCCTCACTTTCTGCCAACTTTGCCATTTTCCAATCGAGTATATCTTTGACGACGTCAAGCACGCTCCATGATGTTGCTCCTCCTGACCACGCATACACCGTTTCATGCTCATATTTTGCAAAATATCTTTTTCTCCACGTTTCTTCTTCGCTATTTCTTACCAAAATCGGCGTATTGACCGGAACTTTAGTCCAATCAACAGGCGGCTCAACATACTCCGAATTAAGCCATTCGCGGAAATTATACGTACTACCTTTGCACGAATCTGATTCGTGAAAATCACAATCTTTACATTCAGTTTCTTCGCAAAGTACAGGCTCTCCATTTTTAATGCAAAACATTCCTGTGTTTACCGCAAGTTCTATAATCTCATTCCCATATTTTTCTTTATTCGTCATATTAAACCTCCAAATCACATACAAACTTAATCTCATCAGCTAACGTTTCAGCAATCATCGGAACCGTCAACTGAAACTGCTTGTAATTAGCTAACGTATCAATATAATCAATAAACTTCTCTGAAAACTGCACCAACTGTTTCCTCGTAAATTTAAACACCGTCTTTAATGCAGTCATGGTCAACGACATATAATTAAACATCGATGCGCTGGAAAGCCTGTATGCTTCACGTTCCACGCAATGTCCTTTCCATGCATACAACTTCATTAATTGGCTTCGCGGCACGCTATTTACAATTTCTTTAACGTTCACTTCATATTTTTCTTTCAGAACATACGCCAATGCTACGCCGTTCATGTTTTTATCATCTGCCGCAGCTTCGGAATATGTATTTACCGTCCGTTCAAGCCTTGCCATGCGTTTTTGACCGAATCCAAACTTGTCATGCAGAATTATGTACCCTATAGCCTGATAATCCTTATATGATTTGATTACAACACGTTCTGTATTCCTTGATTCAAAGTCATTCCGACCGATGATCATTGTGTCTTTCTTAGTAAAGAATGTCGGCTTTTTCTTTTTTCTAAGTGCGTTGCTCATTTTTCGTACTCCCTTCTATCCGATATGCTATTAACATATAGTAACTATCTGATCGATTACTCTTTCGGAATATTTCATACTTATTTATTCTCTGTTCTTAGAATCCCATTTAACAAAATCTACTAAATCATATTCGCCAGATTCTTCTTCCTTAATCTCAGGAACAAATACGTTATAATTACCTTCGTTGCGATCATGTTCAATAATTTGCTTCAACATTTCATACATATTTGTAATTCCTAACTGATATGCTCTCTTTTCGCCTTCAGTCATTCCATCAAAAATTTCATCATTTTTACTTTCTAATAGATCCTTATATTTTTCTAAGCTTTCTACGATTAATAAAAATTCTTCGTTCATTTATATATTCTCCTATTCATTAATTTTTCCAGTATCTATTACATATGTTTGCCCTTGATGCAGGTATTCCAGAATCTGCAACTCGGATCACACACCTTTGTCTTATCTCCGTATTCGCATAATTTTCCGCTACAGTAATTTGTAGATTCGGCTTTGAAACGTTCATATGCTTTCGGATCGCGTTTCTCCGGCTTTGAATCATAATAACTTCTAATCTCTTCAGGCCTTCTTATTCTGTTTATTTCAGCCGTTTTCTCTGAATTAGTTCTATACTTCATTTCTCGCCTTTCTCTCCACCTCTGCAAAATGTTCAAATACCAAACCTCTTGCAAAATCTGAAAATTCTGTCTTAGAATACTTTTCAACGAGTTTTTCTCCTACATTCATCATTTCAACGTACCAATCATCGCAATTATCCGCTTTGTAGTAGTCTTGGTGAAATTTCCAAAAATCCATGAAAAACATCCATTCTTCCGAACCCTTTTCGATCTTTGCACTTGCCATATCCAATACCTCTAAAATGGACAATCGCCATTGTACGGCTTGAATCCGTCCCCACGTTCTTTCTTTTTGATTTCCGCAACAACATCATTGAATGGTTTTTCGATTTCAACAAACTTCATGTGATCTCCATCAAATTCCATTGCTTCACGCATTGTCATTCCCTGTCTGTTCTTCTCGATTTTTACACCCTTGGCTCCCTTGTCATTGTCTGATAGATTCCACAACATAATTATGTTTGATGCATCCTGTTCGATTGCCCCGGATTCCCTCAACTCTGCCATGGTAGGCTCTTTTGTGTCTCTGCTTTCGGAAGCCCTTGTTATCTGCGAAAGTGCTATCACATGGGTATTTAAGTCTCTTGCAACCGATTTTAAACCTCTTGAAATTGATGCTACTTCTTCATTTCTTCCAGAATATCTGTTATCCGGCATAAGCAATTGCAGATAGTCGACAACGATAACATCAAAGTTTTGGTGCCTGCATTCTGACTTTATCTCTCTCGGAGATACAGTTCCGGATGCAATCCATAATTGATAATCACTCATTTCTTCATTTGCTTGGTTAAATTTTCCCTGCTCATCGCCAAGAAACGCTTTTGCTCTTCTGATTCTCGTTAAGCCGATTTCCGCAATCCTTGAAATAAATCGCTCATACACCTGTTTATCACTCATCTCCAAGTTGAAATACGCAACTTTAAGTCCCCTTTTTGCCATATTCCCAATAATCTGCGTTGTGAGTGCGGATTTTCCAACTGCCGGTCTTGCAGCAATTACTGTTACGTCACCGCGTTCAAGGTCTCCAAGCGCATCATCAAGTTGCGATAACCCGATTTTTATACCGCCCTCTCCAACACTTTCGTTGAAATATTTGTCTTTATTCTCAACTGAAATCTGCTTCATTGGTTTTAACTTTACTTCTTTCCCCTCTTGCAAATGTTCAAGTCTTGTAAGAAGATCGCTGATTGTATCATCAATGTCACATGGTTTTAAACTGGATTTCTGATACATGTCACGAACCGTTCTTGCTTTGTATTCTTTCGAAACCGCATCGGCATAACTTTTAACCATGGTTGAAGTGATTGTTCCGGTAATACAGGATTTCATCAATTCGCTAATCTGTTCCTGGGTGTATTTGTGATTCTCAAGTGCCATTGACAAAGACATGGGATCAATGCTTTCATTCCTGTCATACATGGCAAGCATTTCCTTGTATGTGTCCTGCGCAAAATCCGAACTAAACATTTCCGGTTTCAGTGTCCGCCAGATACTATTTAACACATCATTGTCAATCAATACGCACCCGATCACTCCGAACTCTGCTTCTGTCAACTGCAATCACCTCGTTTCTCTGCGATCTGCAACCAATAGTCGCAATCATTTTTCAGCCAATCAACATATTTTGGAATGTACCGAAAATCCGTATCGTCCGGGTTCTTTTCTTGATAGTCACTCAAATATGCTTCTGTGGCTTTGTATAACAGCCGTGCAATGTCCGGTTGGTTCTCTTCGATAACTTCTAGCACTTTATCCATCCAAGCTGTTTTAGAGGTACTGTACGCTGTTTTCTTGGGGTATATACTAAAAGTCTTTTTCCATGCATCGTCAAAATCAAAAAAATCTCCGGAATCGGTCGACAGCGAATTTTCTTTTATATTTTCTTTCTCTTTATCTTCTTCTTTTTCTTCTTCTTTATCTGAAACAGCGACATCAGACGATTTATCGGGCGATTTTTGCTCAATTAGGTTCTTCTGCTTCTTTCTCCGGTTCTGCTGATATAGCCTGTCACGTTCCTTTTTCTTCTCATAAGCGTCAAGCGTTTGGTGCTTATTCCAATTCGGAATCGTTATCACGTTGTCAACAACTTCAATCATTCCAAACTCTTCAAAGGTCTTAAGTGCAAGTCTTACCGTGTTCAAATCTCTGCGGAAAATGGTGGCAAGCATTTCATCCGTGAACGGTAATTTGTTGCTCATCATAAACACACCGTTGTTATTCTGTTTTCCGGCAAGAATAAGAAGTTTGAACCAAATCGTAATGATGCTATCCGCACTCGGCATACTCTCAATCAGCAGAATCTTTTCATCGTCAAAAACATCTGTTGTGATCTTAATCCACTTGACTTCTGCCATTTAATCACTCTCCTTTTGCCAAATATTTATCTTCTGTAATTAAGCGATCAATTTCATTCTCTAATTGCGCATACGAAATACTCATTTTCCAATTTACACCATTGCCACCGTTATACTCGATTTCATGTGACTTGGCATCGTGCCTAGCATCGTGGACAACATACGGTTCGTTTGTCATAAACCCAAAACCACCAATCCCATACTCTTCTTTCAAGAATGCGATCCTGTCTTTCTTGTTCTTGTTTGCCAAGAAGTATTCAAAGATACGTTGCTTTCCGCCTTGAGATAAAGAACCTTTCATTGCGTATGCAGAAATGGGATTAAAATTCTCGCTCTGTTCTGTTGGAAATAAGTCAAACAGGCTCATTTGACCTATGCAGGCTTGATTTCCTACGTTCATTCTGTGCCCCCTTTTTGCGTGAATCAGTGTCATAAACTTCTTATATTGTTTTTAGAGAATTATCGTTCCTGTTTCTCCTGTTTCCACTTATTTGCGAACTCATGCATTTCCACACGTTCATCATCTGCAAAGCGATGATATTTTTCGTCTATGTAATTGCAAAAATCATCAACAAAGCTATCTACTATCTGATTTCGTAATGCTGTAGCTTTTGCAAGTTTGCTTTTCTTTTGCCTTTCTCTCTCATGTTTTCTCCTGCAAATTGGACAATAAGGATTAGTTCGACTATTATAGCGACCGCTCATATAATGCGCTCCGCATTCAATACACTCTAATTCGTACTCGTCAAAATACCATGCAACATCATTTTCATATTTTCGAACCAGTTTTGCTCTAATCTCGCCCATTTGTCTCTCCTGCCTTTAATAAATTTATGAATTTTTCATACTGTTTCTCGGAAACCTTATTGCCCTGTTTCTCCGGCTTCAAGCGGATTTCAAGGTGCTTTTCAGCGATATGCGATAATTCCTTGGCAAGACTCTTTTTGCCCTGCTTAATGCCGTCATAATAGCCTTTTGCCGGACGGTAATCATCAATCTTAGCTTTACCCTCGCCCTGTGATCCACTCGTCTTATTTCGAAGCTGATAACCTTTGTCTGCACAATACTTAATATAATACTGCTCAAGTTCATTAAGTTCTCCTATCGGACAGTGTACTGATGTTACATTCCATCCATACGGATTATCCTCTGAATACAGTCCGTGAGACTTCAAGCTAAGGTCTATGTGCTGATACCCAGAAAGGTGTTGCGACAATCTGGTTAAAATATGCTTAGCCTGCCCCACATAGGCATATCTAAACCCATTTTCGTCCTGCCTTGTCAAAATATAGATTCCGCTTGATTCATCAAGCCTTGGATTCAATGCAAGCCATTTCTGCTTGTTTTTAGCTTCGATGGCTTTTGCCTGTCTAAATTTCTTATAATCCATCCAATCACTTCCTCTCTAACTGCTCCATGCTCATTTGAGCCACAAACTTTCCGTAGCTCATGCCGGAAGCGCGCGCCATGTGATTCACAGCCTTGATTGCATCATCCTTTTTCTTTGGCTTTCTCAATCGTTCTTTAATGTCAATGCCGATGCAGTCTTGGCAATCAACTTTGCGTTCATCTATCGTCATAAACATCCTGCCACATTTCGGGCATATTCTTGTATACACAATTCTTCCAGCCTTTTTAAAATTCTTAAACTGTGCGTATCTTTTTGCACATTTGGGTCTGCAGTATTTTTGATCTGGTCGCTTCGGCTCAAATTCAGCCATACAGTATTCACATAATTTCAATTTTTACCTCCAATCTTTTGTAAGGGCGGCGCGGTAAACGCACCGCCAAAACATGGCTTTCAATAAGGTTTGTGATAACTATTCGCCAAACAAGATAGTTTCTTTTAGGCTTTCGCCAAGGTGTTTCAACCAATCAGAACGGACAAAGGTTCATATCAACCTCTAGTCCTTTTTCTGCAACATAAACATTCGCTCCATATTCAATTGTTTCTTTCGTTCGTTGTAGGAATAACGCGGGATCTCCGCTTGTGTCCGATAAGTGTATTAAAACGACATTTCGTAAAGCCGGGTTGTCGTTCGTCTGAATAAATTTAAGTGCCGTATCAAGGCTCATATGACCTCGCAAACGGTGTTCATAGTTTGGCTCATTCCGGTCTACCAAATCCATGCTATAATTGGCTTCAACCATGATATGCTCAACCTTCATGCCGGAAAAGTCATATCTGCAATATTCCAAGTCGGTCAAGAAT
>ERZ779697.1013-NODE-1013-length-11664-cov-2.82841_pt1 | contig 11664 bp, 9 predicted proteins | sample MGYA00511881_ERZ779697 | MGnify/ENA primary metagenome ERZ779697 (study PRJEB29588, sample SAMEA2148105) | human gut metagenome | biome: human gut; feature: human-associated habitat; material: faeces | place: Denmark | collected 2008/2010 ... | reverse complement strand
CCCTGTGAAACGCCGGGCATCGGCCGTGGTGTACTGTCGCAGACGGGCGGCGTCGCCGAGAATATCGCGGCCAAGCGGATGACCAGCAAAGACCATCGACTCGAACTCGTCATAGATCAACTCGGCGGGCGAGTCGTTGTAACTGTCGATTTCATCGGCAATGACGTCGACCTCGCGGTCTATCTCACGCTGCGGATAAACACTATGGAATACGATGTCGGACAGGAGGTCGACCGCGCGGGCGAAGTCGCCACGCAGGACTGTGGCATAGTAGACCGTCTCTTGTTTCGAAGTATAGGCGTTCAGGTCGCCGCCGACCCGCTCAAGACCGTTGGCGATGTGACAGGCCCGGCGACGGCGTGTCCCCTTAAAAGTCAAGTGCTCGCAAAAATGGGCCATACCGCTGTCTGGCGCGTCTTCATGACGCGTACCTGCCATCACTACGTAGCCGCAATAGACCACTCCGGTCGGCGACGCTTCATGTACGATGCGAAGTCCGTTGGGAAGGATGTGTTCGTTGAACGTTCTCATACGTGGCACAAAAGTAGGAAAAACAAACGAGCCCGTATCAAAAGAAATTCCTAATTTTGCCTTGCAACTTTTTATAACACTGACAGACATGAAAAAAGTAATCGCAACGACTTCGGCTCCTGCGGCCATCGGCCCTTACAGTCAGGCCATCGAGGCCGGCGGCATGGTGTTCGTTTCAGGACAACTGCCCGTCGATCCCGCCACAGGAGCATTCGCCGAGGGTGGTATCAAAGAACTGACACATCAGTCGCTGACAAACATCAAAGCTATTTTGAACGAAGCTGGACTGACGATGGACAACGTGGTCAAGACGAGCGTTTTCCTCGCCGACATGAACGATTTTGCCGCTATGAATGAGGTGTACGCCACCTTCTTTAATGGTAATGCCCCGGCTCGCTCCGCCGTAGCCGTAAAAGAACTTCCGAAAGGCGCGCGCGTCGAAATCGAATGTATAGCAGTACGTTGAGCGTAACACCCGGACTCAACCAATCAAATTCTGCCTAAACAGTCCCGGCCATGACGCTCCCGGCGTCCATGACCGGGGCGTTCATTCTGTGCCTCCCCCATCCTACGTTCATACATTCCACACATAAAAAACTTTCATCCATGACAAACATTGGAGTCTACCTGAGTTCCAAAACAGACGTAGCCCCTGAAATCAAAGACGCCATCGAAGCGTTTGGTCAATGGTTAGGCCAGACACACAAGACGCTCGTCTACGGAGGCAGTCGCTGCGGCATGATGGAGGTGCTCGCCCGTGCGGTCAAGAAAAACGGTGGCCGCGTATTCGGTGTCGTGCCACAATCCATTGTGGAGCGTAACTTAGTCAGCGAGACAATTGACGTGGAGTTCCGCTGTACAGACCTCAACGACCGCAAAGCCATCATGCTGCGCGAGAGTGAAGCCTTCGTCGCCTTGCCCGGCGGCATTGGTACGCTCGACGAAATTTTCACCACTGCAGCCTCCTATGTCTTCGGCATGCACACTAAACCTCTCATTCTGTTCAATGTGAACGGATTTTGGAAGCCTCTGATCGACATGATCAACAACTTGAAAAGTCAAGGCGTCATAACCGAAAAGACACATGAAGCCATCCACGTGGCGGACTCGATCACTGAACTGACAGCCCTCCTCGACGCCTGACAACAGCGTAAGAACAAAACAAACCCTTAACAGCCTGCCCGTTCATCATATCTTGGGGCCCGACCATTCTGCCACGGCAGCAGAATAAACGAGCCCTAAGTTCGTTTGTAAGAGTGAAGCATCAGGTCCGACACCACATATTTCTTTTTTTTCTAAATTTGCTCACGAAAAAAGAAACACTGTAAATCATGAATTTGGAACTATACTTCGACGTGGTCGTCGTCGGAGGTGGACACGCAGGTTGCGAAGCCGCGCTGGCCGCCGCCCGGATCGGCGCGCGCACCTGCCTGCTGACAATGGACATGAATAAGATTGCCCAAATGAGCTGCAACCCTGCAATCGGCGGCATAGCGAAAGGACAAATCGTCAGAGAGGTAGATGCCTTAGGAGGCGGAACAGGTGAAGTAACCGACGCGACAGCCATTCAGTTCCGTATGCTCAACCGCTCAAAAGGCCCCGCCATGTGGAGTCCAAGAGCTCAGTGCGACAGAACCCGTTTCATCGCCGAATGGCGACACCGTCTTGAAAATACGCCAAACCTCTCCATCTGGCAAGATGAAGCAACCGAAATTATCGTTAAAAACGGGAGAATTTGCGGCGTGCGCACCCTATGGGACGTCATGCTGCACGCCGGCGCCGTCGTCATTACGGCAGGCACGTTCCTCAACGGACTCATGCACATCGGCAGAACGAAAGTTCCCGGCGGACGTTCGGCAGAACCGGCAAGCGTAAAACTATCCGGTTCCATCGCTGCACACGGCATCCGTGTCGGTCGAATGAAAACAGGAACCCCAGTCCGCATCGATGCGCGTTCGGTACATTTCGAAGACATGGAGCCACAACCGGGCGAGGACGACTATCATCGTTTTTCCTACATTAGCGACCGACGCCCCTTGCCCCAACTTCCGTGCTGGACTTGCAGCACCAACGAAGAGGTTCACTCCATTCTGCGTTCCGGACTTACTGATTCACCCCTTTTCAACGGACAAATTAAAAGCATCGGGCCTCGCTATTGTCCCAGCATTGAAACCAAACTTGTCACCTTCCCCGATCGACAGCAGCATCCGCTTTTCCTCGAACCAGAGGGCGTCGACACAAATGAGCTTTACCTGAACGGATTTTCTTCAAGCCTTCCGATGGACATCCAAATCAAAGCACTGAAAAAAATTCCATGTTTTCGCGATTTAATCGTCTATCGTCCAGGATATGCTATTGAGTACGACTATTTTGATCCAACGCAACTTTCGCATTCTTTGGAATCCAAACTGGTCGAAGGCCTGTACTTTGCTGGACAAGTCAACGGCACGACTGGATACGAAGAAGCAGCAGGACAAGGAATCATAGCAGGCATCAACGCCGCGCGCAAGTGTAGCGGTGCACCATCAGTAGTACTCCATCGTGACGAGGCTTATATTGGCGTTCTCATCGATGATTTAGTCACAAAGGGAGTAGATGAACCTTATCGTATGTTCACCTCTCGCGCCGAATATCGCATTCTTCTGCGGCAAGACAACGCCGACGAGCGTCTCACGCCCAAATCCATTGAATGGGGACTCGCTGACGAGAAACGCACGCGACGTTTCCACAACAAGCATAAAAACATCGAAGAAATTATCAGATTCTGCCACAATTTTTCAATCCGATCCGAAAAAATCAACTCCTACCTTGAAAAGTTGGGGACAGCCCCCTTGCACGGAGGCTGTAAGCTTTTCGATCTAATTAGCCGACCACAAATCACCCTTACAAGCATTGCAACAGAAATCCCAGCCTTTCAACATCTGCTAGACTCCATAACAGAAGATCGCAACGAGACAATAGAAGCAGCAGAAGTAGCCATGAAGTATCACGGATACATTCACCGTGAACGGGCCTTGGCTGACAAGATGCAGCGCCTCGAAGCCATAAAAATCAGGAACCGCTTCGAATACGACAAGCTCACCCAGTTGTCGACCGAGGCCCGTCAGAAACTTTCCCAAATCAATCCCGAGACGCTTGCTCAAGCCGGACGAATCCCCGGAGTCTCCCCCAGCGACATCAGTGTATTACTGGTGTTATTGGGAAGATAGCACCACGTTTCACGTGAAACACGATTTACAAAACTCTCTTTATACAAAGGATTTATGAACAAGGAACTACTCATTTCTAACCTACGGACTATTCCTAATTTCCCCAAGCCTGGAATTCAGTTCAAAGACGTCAGCACGCTCTTCAAGGACGCAGAATGTTTTCGCGAAATGTTAGACGAACTCACCCGGCTGTACGCAAATAAGGGCATTACGAAAGTCGTCGGCATCGAATCGAGAGGATTCATCATGGGAGCCGCACTCGCAGCACGCTTAGGTGCCGGTTTTGTCATGTGCCGCAAACCCGGAAAGCTGCCCGGTGAGACAATCAAGAAGAACTACGCCAAGGAATATGGAACGGACTCTATCGAAATCCATCTTGGCTCTATTGAACCCGACGATATTGTTTTGATACACGACGACCTGCTTGCGACCGGCGGATCGATGCGTGCGGCCTATGACCTGGTGCAGTTCTTCAAGCCAAAAGCTACTTTCATAAATTTTCTCATAGAACTACGCATGGAGGGACTAGATGGAAGAGCTGCGTTCGAGCCAAACACTGATATCAGCGTCCTGCTCACCGTTGACGAATAAGCACGAAGCAGAATGGGCGTAACGAAAGAAAGACAAGAACACCTTCGAGGTATTGTGCTCAACCTGCCTGATTCGCCTGGATGCTACCAGTACCTTGACGAAACGGGCACTATTATATATGTAGGTAAAGCCAAGCGTCTCAAACGCCGTGTCAGTTCTTACTTCAACAAAGAGCAGCAAACACGAAAGACGCAACTGCTCGTTTCGAAGATACACGACATCAAATATGTCGTCGTCCCGACCGAGGCTGACGCCCTATTATTAGAAAACAACCTCATCAAGCGCTATAAACCGCGCTACAACGTACTGCTCAAAGACGACAAGACTTACCCTTCCATCGCCGTCACAAACGAGCCCTTCCCTCGCATTTTCAAGACCAGGCAACGTACAATCCCCGGAGCCACCTACTATGGTCCTTACAGCCACGTCCCTACTATGTATGCCCTGCTAGACTTGTGTCGGAAGCTCTACCAGCCACGCACATGCCGACTGGCGCTCACCCCCGAAGGCATAGCCGAGGGCCGCTTCAAGGTATGCCTTGATTTTCACCTTCACAACTGTCCTGGCCCATGCGCCGGACACCAAAGCCAAGAGGAATACTTGAAAAACATTGCCGCGTGCCGTGAAATCCTCAAAGGCAATACGGCCGAAGTGGCCCGGCAAATGAAGGCCGAAATGCAACAATTGGCCAGCGAACTGCGCTTTGAGGAAGCACAGGCAGTGAAGGAACGTTACGTGCTTATAGAAACATTCCAGGCGCGCAGCGAAGTCGTGTCGAGTGTTATGCACAACATCGACGTTTTCAGCATCGAAAGCGATAGCCAGACGGCCTACATCAATTTCCTCCATATCGCTAACGGCTGCATCAACCAAGCCTTCACGTTCGAATACCGAAAGCGCCTTGACGAAAGCGACGCCGAACTGCTCGCATTGGGCATTGTCGAAATGCGCGAAAGGTATCCGAACAACGCACATGAGGTCATTGTGCCCTTTGCTATCGACCTTCCGATTGACGGAGTCTGCCAAACAATTCCGCAACGGGGTGAGAAGAAAAAACTGCTCGAACTTTCGCAACTCAACGTCAAACAATATCGCTTCGATCGCCTCAAACAGGCCGAAAAACTCAACCCTGAACAGAAGCAGGTACGCCTCATGAAAGAGATTCAGGGCGCTCTGAATCTCCCCAAGCTGCCCTACCACATCGAGCTCTTCGACAACTCTAACATCCAAGGCACCGACGCCGTCGCCGGCTGCGTGGTGTTCGAAAAATTAAAACCCGCGAAGAAGCTCTACCGCCGCTACATCATCCGGACAGTCAACGGTCCTGATGACTATGCCTCGATGCAGGAGGTGGTGCGCCGCCGCTACACACGAATGATTGAGGAAGGAACTCCCCTGCCCGACCTCATCATTGCCGATGGCGGACGCGGACAGATGGAAGTGATTCACCGCGTCACAGCCGGCGAGTTAGGGCTCGACATACCTATCGCCGGCCTGGCCAAAGACGACCGCCACCGCACGCACGAACTGCTCTACGGTTTTCCCCCATCGACTGTCGGACTGAAAGCCGACAGCGCTCTTTTCCGCCTGCTCACCCGGATGCAAGACGAAGTACACCGCTATGCCATCAGCTTCCACCGTGAAAAGCGCAGCAAGCGACAGACCGCCTCTGTCCTGGACAGCGTGAAAGGTATCGGCGAAAAGACTAAAACACTGTTACTCAAAGAGTTCGGCAGCGTAAAACGCGTCATGTCGGCCAGTAGCGAACAAATCGAACAGCTCCTTGGGACGACACGCGGACGGAAAATCTATGAAAACCTCCACAGCGGGCAGGCTGAGTGAGGAATTATCCCTAATTTTGCAAGTCGTCATCAGAAAATCCAAATCAATGCGAGTAGTCATCCAACGTGTCCGCCATGCCTCCGTCACTATTGACGGCGTTCAAAAATCCGCCATCGGTCAAGGCCTCTTGGTACTCGTCGGCATAGAGGAAGCCGACGGTACGGACGACAGTGCATGGCTTGTCAAGAAAGCCGTAGGCCTGCGCATCTTTGACGACGCCGACGGCGTGATGAACCTGTCTGTAAAGGACATCGGCGGCGAAGTCCTCGTGGTCAGCCAGTTCACCCTCATGGCCTCGACCAAGAAAGGCAACCGCCCCTCTTATATTCGCGCCGCACGCCCTGAACACGCTGTCCCGCTCTACGAATCGTTCTGCCGCGAACTGTCCGAAGCCCTCGGGCGTCCCGTCGCCACCGGCCAATTCGGCGCAGACATGAAAGTTGAACTGCTCAACGACGGCCCCGTGACCATCTGCATGGACACAAAGGCCAAAGAATAAAGACAGACGCCGTGGATGAAATAACAAAACGTCGGCTGAAATTTACGGGACGGCGGTTAGAGAAAACGGGACGGCTGGACGATTTTTCTAAATAACTGACAGAAATTACGAGACGGTTGCCAGGTAAATCCTGACACGCCGACTGCATTTCCATCCCCTGTCAACGTCTTTCACGACGTCCTGCACAGAATAGCAAAACAATGACCCTGAAAGAAGCCCAAACCACTGTCGACAACTGGATTAAGACCTATGGTGTCCGCTACTTCAACGAACTGACCAACATGGCCTGCCTAACCGAGGAAGTAGGCGAACTGGCCCGCATCATGGCCCGACGCTACGGCGAGCAGTCGTTCAAGCCCGGCGAGCCCACCGACCCGTCAGACGAAATGGCAGACGTGCTGTGGGTGCTCCTCTGCCTGGCCAACCAGACCGGCGTCGACCTCACCGAAGCTTTCCGTCGCAACCTTGAAAAGAAGACCTGCCGCGACGCCACACGCCACCTCGAAAACCCGAAACTCAACCCCTAAAAAACAAGAATATGACAACACTCCACCACGACTGCGGCTGTAACCACGACCACCCGCAGAGCAAATATGAACAGGCCCTCTCCCACTACGACCTGCACCTGCACGACGAGCACGTGGCCGAAGCCGTCCGCCGTCTGCTTGACGAGCATAAGGCCAAGTATGCCACCGACGAGGTGAAACGCCAGCTCATCGGCACACTCGAACTGACATCGCTCAAAGTCACCGACAGCGCCGAAAGCATCCTGGCCTTGACCGAGCGTGTCAACGACTTTGCAGATGCCCACCCCGACCTGCCCCATCTGGCCACTATCTGCGTCTATCCGAACTTTGCCCAAGTCGTTTCGCAATCGCTCCAAGCCGACGGTGTCGAGGTGGCCTGCGTGACGGGCGGTTTCCCCTCATCGCAGACCTTTGCTGAAATAAAAACAGCCGAAACAGCCCTTGCCGTCCACGACGGAGCCACGGAAATTGACTGTGTGATGAACGTCGGCGCCTACCTTTCGGCCGACTACGAAACGGTCTGCGACGAAATCGCCGAAATCAAAGCAGCCTGTGCAGACCGTCCGCTCAAAGTCATCTTGGAAACCGGCGCCTTGCCCTCAGCCATGGACATCAAGCGCGCTTCGCTGCTGTCCATCTATGCCGGAGCCGACTTCATCAAGACTTCGACCGGAAAAATCGAACCTGCCGCCACTCCTGAGGCTGCCTACGTCATGTGCACAGCCATTAAGGAATACTTCGCCGAAACAGGGACAAAAATCGGCTTCAAAGCGGCCGGTGGTGTCAGCACCGTGGACGATGCCCTCACCTATTACACCATCGTGCGCGAAGTGCTCGGAGAAAGCTGGATCAAAGAGGGACTTTTCCGCATCGGCACCAGCCGACTGGCCAACCTGCTGGTCAGCGATGTGCTCGGCGAACCAGTAAAACCATTCTAAGCCCTCAACGGGAGGTTGTCCGCCCGCCTTCCGCAACAGGCTACGCTCCGTGTGTCCCCCTCGCCGAAAAGGGTACACGGGGCGTTTTTCATAACTTTCCACAGCGTGGCGGACACACCTCCCAGCCCGACTGAAAATCGCGCCATAACAGGCCCCAAAAAGCCTCTGCCGGCCACTCGCCCAAAGACTGCGACAGAAGAAACGGAAGCTGCGACAGGAAATTCTGTCGCAGCTTCCGTTTCTTCTGTCGTCCTAATCGCCCTGACGAAAAGACGAACGGGATTAATGGGCTTCGAGCCAGTTGCTCCCCCAGCCACAATCAGCTTTCAACGGCACGGCCATCGTAAAAGCATGCTCCATTTCTTCGATAACAAGAGCTTCCATCGCTTCACGCTCCTCGGGGACAACACTGAAATTCAGTTCATCGTGAACTTGCAACACCATCTTCGAACGCATTCCCGCCGCTTTCATCCTTTCGTCGATACGAGCCATCGCCACTTTGATTATATCCGCTGCCGTGCCTTGTATCGGTGCGTTGATGGCATTACGCTCCGCAAAGCCACGCACGGTGGCATTGCGCGACGTGATGTCGGGCAGGTAACGCCGACGGCCGAAAGCCGTCTCCACATAGCCCTGCCGACGCGCCCGCTCTATGCTTTCGTCCATATAGCGCTTGACCCCGGGATACATGGAAAAGTAGTTTTCAATCAGCGTGCGGGCTTCTGTGCGCGAGACGCCCATCCGCTCCGCAAGGCCAAAGGCCGAGATGCCATAAATGATACCGAAATTCGCGGTCTTCGCCTTGCGCCGTTCGTCGCGGGTGACATCGGCAATGTCTTTATGGAAGATGCGCGCAGCGGTAGCAGCGTGCACATCGTCACCATCGACGAAAGCACGGCGCAAGTGTTCGTCGCCACTCAGGTGAGCCATGATGCGCAGTTCTATCTGCGAATAGTCGGCTGAGAAAAAGAGGCATCCTTCGTCCGGGACGAACGCCTTGCGTATCTCTCGGCCGTCCTCACCGCGCACTGGGATGTTCTGCAAGTTTGGATCGCTCGACGAGAGGCGCCCGGTTGCCGTAACTGCCTGGTTGAACGAAGTGTGTATATGCCCCGTCTCGGGGTTTACCAGTTTCGGCAAAGCGTCGACATAAGTGCCCACAAGCTTCTTCAACCCTCGATAAGCAAGGATTTTTCCGACCACGGAATGCGTATCCCTCAAAGCTTCAAGCACTTCTTCCGACGTCACGTATTGTCCCGTCTTCGTACGTCTTGGTTTTTCGCTCACTTTGAGTTCATCAAAGAGCACCTCTCCCACCTGTTTAGGCGAACTGACGTTGAACGCATGGCCGACATCAGCATAAATCTCCGCCTCGATCTGCTGCATCCGTTCGTTGAAGAGCCTGCCGGTGGCAGCAAGTGCGTCGGTATCGAGCCGGACGCCGTTACGCTCCATCGTGGCCAGCACACGCACAAGGGGCAGTTCGACCTCGTGGAGCAACTTGTCGGCCTCCGGTGGAAGCAGTTCTTTCAACCTGTGGTAAAGCCGCAACGTCACATCTGCGTCCTCGCAGGCATATTCATAGACGGCCGAAGGTTCCAGGTCGGCCATCGATTTCTGTCCCTTTCCTTTCGGGCCAATCAGTTCCTCGATGTGAATGGTTCGGTAACCAAGCAACACTTCGGCCATGTCGTCCATATTATGCCGCTGCTCGGGCTGCATGACATAGTGCGCCAGCATGGTGTCATAAATCGGGCCTCGGACTTCCACGCCGTAGTTCGCGAGCACCATGATGTCGTATTTAAGGTTCTGCCCCACTTTGAGCGAACGCTCGTTCTCGTAGACCGGACGGAAGCGGTCGACGACAGCCTGCGCCAAAACTTCATCACGCGGCACGGCAACGTACCAAGCCTCGCCTTCGGATACTGCAAAACTCATTCCGACTAATTTGGCAGCCACGGCCGACGTTGAAGTCGTCTCTGTGTCTATACTAAGAATTTCTTTTGTCAATAGAATTTTAACTAATTCTATTATAGATTCCTCGTTATCAACAAGATGATACTCATGAGCTACATCCTTCAACGTCGTGAGAGTTCCGGTTTTTTCTTCTTCCGTCCTGACGTCAGCAAATTCCGCAAACAGATCGGGTTGCAGTTCAGCCGTTTTTTCACTCACACCATGATTTTTCTTCACTCGCTGCATCAGGGAGCGAAACTCTAACTCTTCAAAAAGTTTACCCAAGGTTTCGAGGTCAGGATCTGTCCGTTTGAAAGCTTCGAGGTCAAGACTGACGGGCGCATCGGTTTTGATGGTCACCAGGAACTTGGAGAAGCGGATCTTGTCGGCACTTTCCTCCACCTTGCGACGGAGGGCACCTTTCAACTCAGCCGTCGCACCGAGCAGCGAGTCGACCGAGCCAAACTGGGCAATGAGCTTGACGGCTGTCTTCTCCCCCACGCCGGGACAGCCAGGCACGTTGTCCGACGCATCGCCCATCAAGGCGAGCAGATCGATGATCTGCGATGTCCGTTCAACGCCATACTTCTCACAGACCTCCTGCGGCCCCATCACATCATAGCCACCGCCATGCTTGGGGCGGAACATGCGCACATGGTCAGTCACGAGCTGCCCATAGTCCTTATCGGGCGTCATCATAAACACGTCGACGCCCGCAGCCTCCGCTTGAACCGAGAGGGTTCCGATGACGTCATCAGCCTCGTAACCCGGCACCTCGACAATCGGGATGCGGTAAGCGTCCACTATCTCCTTGATGACAGGAACCGCAGTACGGATGTCCTCCGGCGTGGCTTCGCGCTGGGCTTTATAGTCAGGATATGCCTCATGTCTGAAAGTCGGTCCGGCAGGATCGAAGACAACAGCTATATAGTCCGGACGCTCTTTCGCGAGCACATCTTCAAGTGTGTTGACAAAGCCGAGTACTGCCGACGTGTTCTGTCCCTTCGAGTTGATCCGCGGGGTACGGATGAAGGCATAATAAGCACGGTAGATGAGCGCATAAGCGTCCAAGAGGAATAATTTTTTCATTGTGATGGCATTTTGTAGCGTAAAAATACGCAATTTTATCGGAGAGGCCGACTGCCCGCCCGAGGTTTTTCGTAATTTTGTGCCTAAATTAAATCGAACAATGGCTACGTTGTCCCTCATCAAACGCCCCATCGAGGGCGAGCTGAACGATTACCGAAATGCTTTCCACGCCACGCTGGAACACCCGGACGGCCTTCTGGGAAGCGCGTTGGCGCACATCCGCAACCGCCAGGGCAAACTCATGCGCCCCATGCTCGTGCTGCTCTGTGCCAAGGCAGCAGGCGGCGTAAACGACGGTGTGACGCGTGCCGCGGTGACGCTCGAACTGCTGCACACAGCCAGCCTTGTGCATGACGACATCGTCGACGAAAGCGACGAGCGCCGCGGCCAACCTTCGGTGAACGCCACCTACGACAACAAAGTGGCTGTCCTCGTGGGCGACTACCTGCTATCGACCGCGCTCGAACAGGCGGCCCCCACGG
>ERZ779697.994-NODE-994-length-11769-cov-2.64939_pt1 | contig 11769 bp, 13 predicted proteins | sample MGYA00511881_ERZ779697 | MGnify/ENA primary metagenome ERZ779697 (study PRJEB29588, sample SAMEA2148105) | human gut metagenome | biome: human gut; feature: human-associated habitat; material: faeces | place: Denmark | collected 2008/2010 ... | reverse complement strand
CCGAAGCCGGCTGCGGCGCCGGCAGCTACGCCGATGCCCTGGCCCATACGGACGCCCTGATGACCAACCTGCCCGGCGTGCCCCTCATGCTCTGCATCGCCGACTGCGTGCCCGTCATCGTCTACGACCCCGTGAAGAAGGCCTGCGCCGTCATCCACGACGGCTGGCGCGGTACGGTGCAGCGTCTGGCGGCCAAGACCATTTTCGCCATGCGCCTGGCCTACGGCTCCCAGCCGCAGGATCTCCTGGCCTATGTGGGTCCGTCCATTTCCCGGGCCCATTATGAAGTGAGCGAAGATACGGCCATGGCCTTCCGCCGCCTGGGCCCGCAGTACGGTGCCTGTGCCGGCGAAAAGGACGGCGTCTGGTCCGTTGACCTCTGGCAGGCCAACCGCCTCCTCCTTTTGGAAGCGGGCCTTGCGCCGCAGCACATCGACGTGACGGGAAGCTGCGCCTTTGCGGAGGACGGGAAGTTCTACTCCTACCGCCGTGACGGCGGCCATACGGGGCGTATGGGGGCCTTTGCCGTGATTTAATGGCAGTTGGGACAAATTTTAAATATGGACTAGCTTTTATAGCCCCAACTAGATATAATAAAAGAAGTGTAATGTTTTATAAATATATGAAATATATATAATCACATGCACTACGGAGGGATAGGCTTGATTAAGGAAAATCTTGAGGCAGTAAAGAAAAGAATTGCCGATGCAGCTGCCCGCGTCGGCAGAACTGACGAAATTACGCTTGTCGCAGTCACGAAGAATCATCCCGTAGAAATGATGGAAGAAGCCGCCAAGTGTGGTGTCACGGACGTCGGTGAAAATCGGGTCCAGGAAGCGCTCCAGAAGCTGGAAGCCTTTCCGGACAACCATTTGACCTGGCACTTAATCGGTCATCTGCAGACCAATAAGGCCAAGCATGCCGTCGAACACTTCGACCTCATCCACTCGATCGATTCGGAACACCTGCTCAAAGCTGTGGATAAGGAAGCCGGCAAGATCGGCAAAGTACAGGATATTCTCCTGCAGGTCAATGTAGCCCGCGAAGAAAGCAAATTCGGCATGGACGTCGAAGAATTCCCGGCTATGTGCGATTTGGCCAAGAGCCTTGCGCACGTCCGCGTCAGAGGTCTCATGTGCATCGCCCCGAATTATGACAATGTCGAAGACGTACGGCCTGTGTTCCGCATCGCCCACGCTTTGTACGAAGACATGAAGCCGAAGTTTCCGGAAGGTCAGATCCGCTACCTGTCCATGGGCATGACCCATGATTTTGAAATAGCCATCGAAGAAGGTGCCAATGTCGTCCGCGTCGGTACGGCAATTTTTGGGCCCCGCAATTACTAAGGAGGAGTATTGAAAATGGGAGTAAAGAAAGTTTGGGATAAATTAGTAGGTACAGTAGGCGGCGTCAACGAAGACGACGAATTCGAAACGGATGAATACGAAGACGAAGAAGAAATGGAAGAAGAACAGCAGCAGCAGCGCAGCACGTCGCGCCGCACGCCGGCTGTCGCACCGCGCCGCTCTTCCGGCGTAGGCTATGCTGCCCCCCAGGAAAAACCGCTGCGCATGGTCATCGTCGAACCGGAAACTTTTGACGACGCCCAGAGCATCGCCGATTATATCCGCGACCGCAAACCGGTAGTCATCAACTTCGAATCGACGCCGGACGACATCGCCAAACGCGTCGTCGACTTCGTCAGCGGCGCAACGTACGCCTTAGACGGCAACATCCAGAAAGTCGGCAAGGAAATCTTCCTCTGCGTACCGAGCAACGTCACTGTCGACCACGGCAAACGCGACGACTACGGCGACTTCAACACGCCGCCCCTGGCCTGGAACGGCGGCAGCGGCAACAATAACAGCGGCAATACGCAGCAGCACTGATATTGAGGGATTGATTTGAAGAACAGAGATCGGATTATCCGCTACTATCAGGGGACAGACAACGGGGAACTGGCAGCCCGCCTCATCGACCTGGCAGACAGCACGGCCAAGGGCCGTCCTTATGCGGTCAGTGAATTTGTTTCCCCCGGCGCCGTCCAGATCGGCGAAACCATCCAGGCCCACGTGCCGTCCCTGATCCTTAAGAACTTCGGCGGCTATGAAGGAGCCGAACGGGTGAAGCTGGCCTTCGTCAGCGCCGACTATGACGGCCCTGTCGATTTCGGCATCACGGCCTGTAAGCTGACTTGGGACGAACGCTACCGCCTTTTGGGGCACCGCGACGTCCTCGGTTCGCTCATGAGCCTCGGCATCGGCCGCGAACGCTTCGGCGACATCATCATGCAGGACGCCGGCGCCGTCCTTTTGGCCGATACGAAACTCGTCCCCTATTTGAAACAGAATTTCACAAAGATTGCCATGGTGTCCATTGCCATTGAAGAAATGCCCCTCAGCGACATCGCACCGCGCCAGGAAAAGGTCAAGGTCATCAAGACGACCGTTGCCTCGCTCCGCCTCGATGCCATTGCCTCGTCGGGATTCGGCATTTCCCGCACCAAAGCCGCCGAAGCCATCAAGGGCGACCGGGTCCAGGTCAATTGGCAGCCCGCCAAGGGGCCGAGCCAGGACGTCAGTGAAGGTGATGTCATTTCCCTGCGCGGCAAGGGCCGCATGGAACTGGCCGAAATTACGGGTACGTCGCGAAAGGGTCGTATCGGCGTCTTGCTGAAACGGTATATGTAAGTCCCTTTCATACGGAGGAAATGCCATGCTTACACCAATGGATATTCACAACAAAGAATTTAAACGCGGTTTCCGCGGTTACAGCGAAGAAGACGTCGACACGTTCATGAACAATATCGCCGGCGACTACGAAAAGGTGTACCGTGAATACTGCGAACTGAAAGAACGCTGCGACAGCCTGCAGGACAAGCTGTCACAGTACGAAAAAATGGAAGCGACCATGAACAGCACGCTCATGCTGGCCCAGCAGACGGCAGAAAACGTCAAGGTTTCTGCTCGCAAGGAAGCAGACCTCATCCTTCAGGAAGCAGAAAGCAAGAAGCAGAAGATGCTCGATGAAACGATGAGAAATTTGCAGCAGTCCCAGCAGGAATGGGAAAAGATCAAAGCCCGGACCGAAGCATACCGTGCCAAATGCCGTGCTCTCCTGACGAGCCAGCTGCGTCTCATCGACGACATGGCCCTTGACGGCGATAAAGCAGCGCCGCAGGCGGACACGAAGGCCGTGGCCGTCAAAGAAGCGGCGCCGGCCGTTGCCGTTTCGCCGCAGGCGGCGAAGAAAGCCAAATAATTAAGTATTTTATAGATATGCTCTCTTTCAGGTATGACGCACGTTAGACCCGGCAGGGAGTATATTTGTTTATGAGGAGGAACGACATGAAACGCTTCTTTCTTTTACTGGCAGCCTGGTGCTGCCTCGGCCTCAGTGCCGCTTTTGCCTATAACCCGTACGCGCCGAACCAGTTCGACGCCGTCGACCGCAATACATGGGAATACAAGGCCGTCTATGACCTTTCCAAGGCCAACCTGACCGGCGCGCCCTTATCGCGCTTTGCGCCGTCGTACAACCTGACGCGCTACGAAGTGACGGAAATGATCGCCCAGGCCATGAAGAACCGCAGCAAGGCCACGCCGGACCAGCAGAAGGAAATCGATAAGCTCGCCGCCAGCTACGCCGACGACCTGCAGTACGTCACGCCTGCGGCTGCGCCGGCCCAGCCTGCGGTCCAGGGCATCGACTTCAACTGGAAGGGGGATAAGTGATGGCTGCCGTCAAAATGATCACCATCGACCTCGACGGGACGCTCCTGCGCAGTGACGGCACCGTGTCCGACCATACCGTGGCCGTCCTGCAGCAGGCCCGCAAAAAAGGCGTCGTCACGGCCATCGCTACGGGCCGCATGTACCAGACGGCCCGGCCTTACGGCGAACGCCTGCAGCTTGGCGACAGCCCGCTCCTTCTCTTTTCGGGCGGCCTCATCGAGACCCTGGAATCGAAGAAAGTGCTCTATCAGAAAGGCATCCCTGAAGAAGACAGCCGGCCTCTCCTGGCCTTAGCGAAAGAGAAGGGCTGGCAGATGCAGACCTATATCGACGACGTCCTGCGCGTCGCCGAAGACGGGCCGTGGATTAAAGATTACCAGCGCATCACGCACTGCGCCTATGACGTCTGCGGCGATGCCTTCTACACGCCTCAGGGCGCATGCAACAAGATTTTAAGCCGCGGCGAACATGACGAACTGGAAAAGCGGCGGGACCTCATCGAAGAACGCTTCCCGGGCCGCTTCAACATCCTCTTCTCGGCGCCGACTTTTTTGGAAATCATGCCGCCCGGCATCGATAAAGGCCAGGGCATCCGCCGTCTGGGCGAGCTCTACGGCATCGGCAGGGAGAGCATCATGGCCCTCGGCGATTCCCAGAACGATCTGGACATGCTCAAAGCCGCCGGCCTGCCCGTGGCCATGGCCAATGCCTCAGACGAAGTGAAAGCTGCTTACGTCACCGCCTCCAATGATGACGACGGTGTCGCCGCAGCGGTCGAAAAGTTTGTATTATAAATAGGAGGTTCACATGGACCATTTTCATCTGATCATCGTCACCGGTATGTCCGGCGCCGGTAAGACCCACGCGGTCCAGGTCCTGGAAGATATCGGTTATTTCTGTATCGACAATATCCCGCCCGTCCTCATCCCGAAGTTCGCCGAACTGTGCATCAAAGGCGGCGAACGGGTGCGCCACGTCGCCCTCATCGCCGACATCCGGGGCGGCCAGTTCTTCGACGCCATGAGCCAGTGCCTGAAGGAACTCAGGGACGAAGGCATTTCCTATGAAATCGTCTTCATCGAAGCCTCGGACCAGGCCCTCGTGCGCCGCTACAAGGAAACGCGCCGCGTCCATCCCCTGGCCCCGCACGGCCGCATCAGCCAGGGCATCGCGGAAGAACGGAAACGCCTGGCAAGTCTTCGCAAGAAAGCGGACTTCATCATCGACACGTCGAACCTGAAGCCGAAACAGCTCAAGGAAATCCTCGTCAAGCGCTATGCCATTACGGACAGCAAGAAGAGCATGACCGTCACCGTCGTCTCCTTTGGCTTCAAGCACGGCATGCCCATCGACGCGGACATCGTCGAAGACGTGCGCTTTTTACCCAATCCGTACTATATCGATGAATACCGCCACAAATCGGGGCGCGTACCGTGCGTGCGCGACTATGTCGAAAGCTTCCCGGTCACGCAGACGTATAAGGAAAAATGGTTCGACATGATCGATTTCCTCCTGCCCAACTACGAACGGGAAGGCAAGAGCCAGCTGGTCATCGCCGTCGGCTGTACGGGCGGCATGCACCGCAGTGTCTGTATGGCCGAAGCGATGTATAAGCATTTGCGGGACAACGGCGTCGACGTCTCCATCGAACATCGCGACCTTAAGAAGAACGACGTAGAAGAAGATGCGCCGGGGTACGAAGGCGAAGCGTAGGGGGTGCTGTCATGCGTTTTATGAAATGGCTGCATCCGGGCCTGCACATCAAGCGCTGGCTCTTCCTGTTCGGCCTGGGCATGATGTGCTCCAGCTTCGGCATTATCCTGACCTTTAACTACCAGTGGCTCGGTGAACTGGAAGAATGGGCCTTCCGCCTGCTCTACGAAGCGACGGGCCACTATAACTACACGATCCTGGCCAGCATGGGCATCGTCGTCATTCTCGTGGGCCTTCTCATAATGGCCTGGGCGACGCGCCGCCTGATCCGCACTATGGTCGGCGTCGTCCTGCCCGGCGAATCGGAAAGTCTGAGCGACCTCATCTTTTCTAACCTCCAGCTCTCGAAGGGGCCGAAGGTCGTCGTCATCGGCGGCGGCACGGGCCTCTCCGTGATGCTGCGCGGCCTCAAGGCCAAGACCTATAATCTGACGGCTGTCGTCACCGTCGCCGACGACGGCGGCTCGACAGGCCGCATCCGCCAGGACCTGGACATCATCGCGCCCGGCGACCTGCGCAACTGCCTCGTCGCCCTGGCCGATAAGGAAGGGCTCATGGAAAAGCTCTTCGCCCACCGTTTCGGCGGTTCCGGCAACCTGACGGGCCACAGCTTCGGCAACCTCTTCATTGCCGCCCTGATTGAAGTTTTGGGCGACGTCGAAGAAGCTATGGACGCGACGAGCAAGGTCCTGCGCGTGCGCGGCAAAGTCATCCCGTCGTCGGCGGACAAGATCCGCCTCAACGCGGAAATGACGGACGGCCGCATCATCGAAGGGGAATCGCAGATTCCCCATGCCCACGGCAAGATCAAGCGCGTCTTTACGACGCCGGAGCACCCGAAGGCCATCCAGTCTGCCGTCGACGCCATCAAGGACGCCGACGCTATCGTCCTCGGCCCGGGCAGCCTCTATACGAGCATCATGCCGAACCTCTGCGTGCCGGATATCGTCGACGCCGTACGCACTAGCAAGGCGCCGAAAATCTATATCTGCAACGTCATGACCCAGCCCGGCGAAACGGACGACTACAGTGTCTCGGACCACATCAAGGCTATCAACCGCCAGGCCGGCGGCAAGCTCATCGACTTCGTCATCGCCAACAACGGCGACGTCGACCCGACCGTCCTGCAGCGCTACGTCGCCCACGGTTCGCATCCCGTCATGATCGACAAGAAGGAAGTGGCCCAGACCGGCGCGACGCTCATCCTTTCAGACCTGATCAATAAGGAAAACAGTGCCACTCACGATACGAAGAAGCTGGCCAACGTCCTCTTCGATTTGATCAATGCCCTGCGCACGGATCTTTCGCCGGAACTGCTCCACTACTATTTGAAACGTTACACATTCAACCATCGTTAGGAGGCGGCGTCTCTTTGTCTTTTGCAGAAGAAGTGAAAAATGAAATCGCCCACTGCAAACCGGAGAACGGGGCCTGCCGCTTCGCCGAACTGGCAGCGCTCCTCTGTATGGGCGGTTCCCTCATCCTCGGCTCGCACGGCAATATCGGCATCGAATTCAGCACGTCGAACAACGCCGTCGCCCGCAAGGCCCTGAAGATGTGGATGGAATCCTTTCCGCTGCGGCCGGAAGTGCGCGTCCGCCAGGGTCTGCGCCTGCGCAAGAAGAATTACTATATCCTGCGCGTCACGCCGTCGCCGGAGAGCACGGCAATCCTCAAAGAGCTTTCCCTTTTCCCGACGGATGCGGAATTTTCTGCCATCGATCTCAAAAAGACCGACTGCCAGCGCGCCTTTTTGCGGGGCGCCTTCATGGGCGGCGGTTCTGTCAACCAGCCCAAGGGCGATTACCACCTGGAACTGGTGACGGGCAACGCGGCCTTTGCCGAAAAGCTCCTCAAGATCATGCGCCGCTTCCGCCTGCCCGCCAAGACGACGGACCGCAAGGGTGATTATCTCGTCTACATCAAGGAAGGGAACGGTGTTTCCCAGTTCCTCCAGTATATCGGTGCCGACCAGGCCTACCTCAAGTTCGAGAGCGTCCGCGTCGTCAAGGGGATGCGCAATAACGTCAACCGCGTCGTCAACTGTGAGACGGCGAATCTCCAGAAGACCGTCGATGCCGCCGTGCGCCAGCGCCGCGACATTACGCGCATCCAGGAATCGGGACTCTACCAGCGCATGTCGCCGAAGCTGCGGGAAGCAGCGGAACTGCGCCTGGCCAATCCCGAAGCCTCTATGAGCGAACTGGCGGCCCAGTCGGGCCTGACGAAATCGGGCTTATCCCACCGCTTCAAAAAAATCGCTGACATAGCGAAACAGATAGAAGGTCAAAAACACGATGAAATTTAAGAAACTCTGTACCTATATTGCCGGCCTGCTGACAGCTTGCCTGCCCTTTGCCGGCTCTTTCGCAGCAGATCTGCCGTCTGTCGACGATCCGGAAGTCATGCAGCGCGTCGTCGCTCAGCGGATGCTGCCGATTTCCATGACAGCCCCTGTCGATACGGGCACGCTGCTCCTTTCGGATAGTCCGGAATACGCCGATGGTGACGGGATCCTCTACGGGGATACGGTCAGCGGCGACGTGCGCCTCTATTTCTATCACGTCAATCAGCACCCGTACAACCGGAAAATCGTAGCCATGCTCTACAATCCGCATCCGTATCCGCTCGATGCCATCCTGCAGGGACTCCAGTACACGCGGCCCAGCACGGACTACTATCAGGTCGGCAAAGAACTGTCGACCATGTATTACGAAGGCAATATGACGGTCAACAAGATCAACGTCCCGGCTCACGGCTATGCCGTCGTCAGCCAGCACCTCAATGAAACCGTCGTCCGCCCGGACCAGCTCTTCTCGGGCATCGTCAATCTGACCCTGCCGGAATCGATGACCCTCTCGTCCATGATCCTGCCGCCTCAGGAAGACCCGATCGAATTCATCAGAAAGCAGCAGTACCTGGCCAGTGACTCTGTCCAGCTGCGTGGTACCTTCCACGGCAAGGACCGCTACCTGAGCACGCTCATCCCTTATGAAACGACGAGCGGCATCGGCTACATCCTCCTCGCCGACGGCGTCTGGGACCGCTTCCTCCAGGGCAAAGACGTCATGGACAACCGCGCCTCGGAAGATACGGGCAACTACGGCGTGGACTACACGGTCCACCTGCGCACGTCCGGGACGGGCAACATCCATCTCTACTTCAATACCCAGGGCGGCGAATATGCCGGTGTGACGGAATTGATCTACAGCGATCCCCAGCGGGGCGAAAACAAGAAGATCGTCGAACTGCCGCGGCACCGCCACTCCATGGGCCTCAATGACCCGTATGCCATGGAATACGTCGATACCTTCCCGGCCGGGACAGATATGACCATCCACATCATGCCGCCGGGAGCGGCCAACCTGCCGATCCGTTTCCTCGTCGTCCCGGACAATAAGCTCCAGCCCATCCGTGAAGCCATCCAGGCCGAACGCACGGCGAAAGAACAGCGCGCCGCCCAGGCCGCTGCCGATGCTGCCGCCAGAGCTGCCGCTGCCCAGCGAAAAGCTGCCTACAAGGACACGACCATCCAGCCCGAAGCCGAACTCCAGTCGGACAACCAGGGCCAGTTCACGTCCCTCAAAGACAGAATGGCAAAACTGCAGAAGAAGGATAAACGTTCGTCGTAGGTCGTTCATCGTTCATCGAACTAAAAAAGGACTGCCGCATAAAGGTGATTCACCTTATGCGCAGTCCTTTTTTGTGCCTGGTTTGAAGTTTGATTAAGCCTTCGGTTCTTCGCCGAACCATTTTTTGTAGATCTTGGCGTACGTGCCGTCGGCCTTGAGTTCTTTCAAGGCTTCGTTGACTTGTTTGCTCAGTTCCGGTTTATCCTTGCTGATGCCCATGGCTACGCCGCGGGAGGTAATGGGTTCACCGACGAGTTTGAGCTTGTCCTTGCCGCCCTGCTGGAGGTAGTACTGGGCGACGGCCTTATCGATGGAGACGGCGTCACACGTGCCGGCTTCCAGTTCCATCCAGCCCTGGGTGTTGGTGTCGAATTCCTTGACGTTGGCCCCGTGTTCGCGGGCGTAGTCGGCGGCTTTCGAGCCGACCTGGGCGCCGACGGTTTTGCCGGCGATGGAGTCATAGCCGTTGATATCCGTATTGCCCGTCGGGACGACGATGGTGTAGCCGCCCTGGTAGTAGACGTCTGTGAAGTCGATCTGTTTCTTCCGTTCATCCGTAGCGTCCATGCCGGCGGCGATGAGGTCGATCTGGCCGCTCTTCAGGGCCGGGATGAGGGCATCGAAGCCGAGGTTCTTGATTTCCATCTTATAGCCGAGCTTGTCGCAGACGGCCTGGGCCAGGTCGATGTCGAAGCCCACGTCTTTTTCATTTTCCGTGAATTCGAAAGGCGGGAAGGTCGGTTCTGTGCCGACGATCAGGGTCTTGTCGCCTTTGGCAGCGCCGCTGTCTTTCTTATCAGCCGTGCTATTGCCGCAGCCGGCGAGGAGTGTCATGGCTGCCAGGGAAGCAGCGACGAGGGTCGTAATTTTTTTGTTCATCATAGTAGGTTCCTCCAGTCAGGAAAGTGTAAGGATTTCACTGAGATCCTTCATGATTGCCACGTGGGGCAGGGCGGCAAATTCCGCCGCTTTCGTCGTGCCCGTCGTCACGGCGGCAAAGGCGACGCCGGCGTTCCTGGCCGCTTCGCCGTCGATCGTGTTGTCGCCGATGTAGAGGACGTCTTTTTTGGCGAGGCCGAAATGACGGCAGACGGCGTTGATGCCGTCCGGCGCGGGTTTCGCCGCTTTTACGTCTTCTACGCCGACGACGAGGTCGATGAGGTCACCCATGTCGTATTTGCGCAGGGTCTCGCCGATGCGCGAGCGCGTCTTCGTCGAGACGATGCAGCAGCGGGCGCCTTTTCTTTTCAGGGCCCGAAGCGTCGGCAGGGCCTGCGGATAGAGGTGGGTATTGGCCGTCATGTACTTGTCGGAGAAGCGGACCTTGTATTCCGTAATCAGGGCGTTGATGCGGTCCGGATCCGTTTCACCCGTGAGCAGGGCTGTGGCATCGTACATGGTCATGCCGATCGTACGGCGGATGGCGTCTTCCGGGATGCCTTTATAGCCTTCGGCATCGAAGAGCATCTGGAAGCACATGACGATGCCTTTTTCTGAATTGGCCAGGGTGTAGTCGAAGTCGAATACGTATGCCTTATACATGGATTAGTCCTTCGGATCGATGCCGAACCATTTCTTGTACAGCTTGGCGTACGTGCCGTCGGCCTTGAGATCAGACAGGGCTTTGTTGACTTTCTGCAGGAGTTCCGGTTTGTCCTTGGAGACAGCCATAGCGATGCCTGCATCGGCCTTCTTCGGTTCGCCGACGATCTTCAGGTCCTTGTCGCCGCCTTCTTTCATATAATAGAGGGCAACCGACGTGTTGATGACGACAGCGTCACACGTGCCGCTCTGGAGTTCCATCCAGCCCTGGCTGTTGGCGTCATACTGCTTGACCGTAGCGCCGGCTTCCGTTGCCAGGTCTACGCCCTTCGTGCCGACCTGGGAGCCGACCGTGCGGCCTTTGAGGTCATCGAAGCCGTTGATGTTCGTGTTGTCCTTGCGGACGACGACGGAATAGCCGTCATGGAAATAGGGGTCCGTGAAGGAAACCTGTTTCTGCCGTTCCGGTGTAGCATCCATGCCGGAAGCGATCATGTCGATCTGGCCGCTGCGCAGGGCCGGGATGAGGGCGTCGAAGCCGAGGCTCTTGACTTCGACTTTCGTGCCCATCTTTTCGCCGATGGCGTTGGCCAGGTCGATATCGAAGCCGATGTATTTATCATTTTCCGTAAATTCAAAAGGCGGGAATGTCGGTTCCATGCCGACGACGAGGGTCTTCTGGTCGCCGCTTGCGGCGTTGTCTTTCTTGTCGGCCGAAGAACCGCAGCCGGCAACGAGCGTAACAGCAGCCAGCGCCGCTGCAGCCAAAGCCAAACATTTTTTGTTCATCTGTAACAACTCCTGTTCCTGTATAAAATAAGAAAAATAAAATACAATTACTAGACATAATTATACTATAAAGAACGTGTAAAGTACATGGGAAAATCCGTTCATCGTTCGTAGTAGGCCGTTCGTCGAAGGAAAGGCTCCCCTGATAGGGGAGCTGTCAGCGAAGCTGACTGAGGGGTTGCTTTTACTGGGCGATGCGGAGCGCGCTGGTTTCGCCTTCGATGAACGAATAACGAAAAAAGTAAAAATGCCTATTGACATAGATGCCTCTTAGTGATATACTAAATAAGCTGTCGGGGCAAGTCCCCACAGAGCGGAATCTTTTGAAAAAAATACTTCAAAAAATTCCTTGACAAACC